>Ga0185299_10000112_pt1 | contig 254321 bp, 228 predicted proteins | sample PaiPotPPA55metaG_FD_128002 | JGI IMG/M metagenome (GOLD analysis project Ga0185299, IMG submission 128002) | Iron sulfur acid spring bacterial and archeal communities from Banff, Canada, to study Microbial Dark Matter (Phase II) - Paint Pots PPA... ...
GCGTTTCCGCCCCGCCAAGCCGGGCGACAACGTTCGCCCAATCTTCGTTCACAAGTGATTCGTGTCTCATGACACTTTGGAATCACAGACGATTCCGCGGCGCAAGACTATTTTAACGTATATGGGCGAACGCCGGGACCCATAACCACTGATGTCTATTGCTGAAGAAGCCGTCTACCCCAGTGCCCCTTTCGCAGGACACGGCGTATGGGTCTGGGCGTTCGCCGGGACGACGATGAGTTCGCCAACAGTTCATTGCCATGCCTCTCACAGTTGCGCTACCTTCGCGCCATGCCGCAACATGGAAGTTCCCGATGAACGACGCGCCCTATAAATCCTGGCAGTGCCGGACGTGCGGCTACGTCTATGACGAGGAAAAGGGCGACCCCGACGAAGGCCTCGCGCCGGGCACGCGATGGGCCGAGATTCCCGACGACTGGGTCTGTCCGGTATGCGGCACCGCCAAGAGCGAATTTGATATGGTGGAAGTGTAGATACTCGTCGTCCCGGCGAAAGCCGGGACCCATAACCACCGATGTCAGTTGTGAGAAAGCCGTCTGGCCCCAGCGCCAAATAGAGAAGCCGCGGCGTATGGGTCCCGGCTCGCGCTTCGCTTGGCCGGGACGACGTCGAGCGTTCTTGTTCGCCATCCGCTCCCCCACTAGGATAGTCCGTAATGCCGTTGTCGCGCTTCGCCGGCATGCTGGGCGGTTAAGAACCACGAAGGAAAATTCATGACGAAGGCGGTGCTTGGCATCATCGGCGGCTCCGGCATCTACGATCTGCCGGGATTGGAGAATGTACGGGAGCAGGCGATCAAGAGCCCATGGGGCGAGCCCTCCGCGCCGGTCCGCCACGGCACCATCGCGGGTCTGCCGATCGTGTTCCTGCCGCGCCACGGCAAGGGCCATGCCCTGTCGCCGTCCGACATCAATTACCGCGCCAATATCGACGTGCTGAAGCGGGCAGGGGTCACCGATTTGATCTCGCTGTCGGCCTGCGGCTCGTTTAGGGAAGAATTGCCGCCCGGCACTTTTGTCTTGGTCGACCAGTTCGTCGATCGCACCCATAGGCGCGAGAGCTCGTTCTTCGGCAAAGGCTGCGTCGCCCATGTCTCGATGGCGCATCCGGTGTCGCCGCGGCTGCCCATCCATCTCGCCGCCGCCGCCGAAGCCGAAGGCATCGCGTTCGCGCGCGGCGGCACCTATGTCTGCATGGAGGGCCCGCAATTCTCCAGCTACGCCGAAAGCATGACCTATAAGCAGTCAGGTTATTCCGTGATCGGCATGACCAACATGCCCGAGGCAAAACTCGCCCGCGAGGCGGAGATTTGTTACGCCACCGTTGCCATGGTGACCGATTTCGATTGCTGGCATCCCGGCCATGATGCCGTGACGGTGCAGGACATCATCAAGGTGCTGACGCAAAATGCCGACAAGGCGAAGGGTCTTGTGGCGCGCCTCGCGCGGGATTTTCCGAGGGAGCACGAGCCGTGCCCGATCGGCTCCGACCGTGCGCTCGACACCGCTGTTATCACCGCCCCCGAAGCGCGCGATCCGGAACTCCTGAAAAAGCTCGATGCGGTGGCGGGACGGGTGTTGCGGGCGTAAGGCTCATCCAGTCAAAGGGAGGGTGTCATGAAGGTAGACGGCAGGCACATCCGCAGCATCTGGCTCGAGCCGGACGGCCATACGGTGAGCGCGATCGACCAGCGGCGGCTGCCGCATCATTTTGTGGTGGCGCAATTGACAAGCTGCGCGGACGCAGCGGACGCGATCCGCTCGATGCTGGTGCGCGGCGCGCCGCTGATCGGCGCCACCGCGGCCTATGGGGTGGCGCTGGCGATGCGGGCCGACGCTTCCGATACCGCGCTCGATCGGGCCTACACGATGCTGATCGCGACGCGACCGACCGCGATCAATTTGAAATGGGCGCTGGAAGAGATGCGCTCGCTGTTGCTGCCGTTGTCGCCGCCGGATCGGGCGGCCGCGGCCTATTCCCGCGCCGCCGAGATTGCCGAGGACGACATCGTCATCAACAAAGGCATCGGCCAGCACGGCCTTGCGCTGATCGAAAAGATCGCGGCGGCGAAAAAGCCGAGCGAGCGCGTCAACGTGCTGACCCATTGCAACGCCGGCTGGCTCGCAACAGTGGATTGGGGCACGGCCACCGCTCCCATTTATCTGGCGCATGACCGCGGTCGCGCCATCCATGTCTGGGTCGACGAAACCCGCCCGCGCAACCAGGGTGCTTCGCTCACCGCCTGGGAGCTCGGCCATCACGGCGTGGCGCATACGATCATCCCCGACAACACCGGCGGTCATCTGATGCAGCACGGGATGGTCGACCTCGTGATCGTCGGCACCGACCGGGTGACCGCGCGCGGCGATGTCTGCAACAAGATCGGCACGTATCTCAAGGCACTCGCCGCGCATGACAATGGCGTACCGTTCTATGTGGCGCTGCCGTCGCCGACCATCGATTTCAGCGTCGATGACGGGATCAAGGAGATTCCGATCGAGCAGCGCGCCGCCGAGGAAGTCGCGACCATGACCGGGCGGACCGCCGACGGGCGGATCGAGACGGTACGGATCGTGCCTGACAATTCGCCGGTTGCGAATTACGGGTTCGATGTGACGCCGGCGCGGCTGGTGACGGGCTTGATCACCGAGCGCGGCGTGCTAAAGGCCGATCGCGCCGCGCTATCGGCTGCCTTCCCGGAACGGATCGCGGCCGCGGCCGAATAGCGGAGGGGAAGAAAGTTCTATGCAGAGTGCCTGGATCGATCGCGACGCGGACGCAGCCGTTAGCCGCTACGAAACCCTCGGCCGCGATGTGGCGCTCCGCGTCTATAGCACGCGTCTGTTGGGGCAGGACCCGCGTCTGGTGCTGCATGGCGGCGGCAACACGTCGGTGAAGACGCGGCTTTCCGATCTCAACGGCGAAGAGGTCGAGGTGCTCTGCGTCAAGGGTTCGGGTTGGGACATGGGCGCGATCGAGCCCGCCGGCCTGCCGGCGGTGCGGCTCAAGCCGCTGTTAAAACTTCGCGAGCGCGAAAAGCTGTCCGACGAAGAGATGGTGCGGCTGCAGCGCGCCAATCTGATCGACCCGGCGTCGCCGAATCCGTCCGTCGAGGCGCTGTTGCACGCTTTCATCCCGCACAAATTCATCGACCACACCCATTCCACCGCCGTGCTCGCGCTGACCGATCAGCCCGATGGCGAAGCGCTCTGCCGCGAGGTCTACGGGCCGCGCGTCGGCTATGTGCCTTATCTGATGCCGGGGTTTGGCCTGGCAAAGCTGGCTGCGCAAATGTTCGACGCGGATCCATCGGTGGAGGGTATGGTCCTCGTCAAGCACGGCATTTTTTCGTTCGGCGCTGACGCGCGGCAGGCCTATGAGCGCATGATCGCGCTGGTGAGTTTGGCGGAAGAGCGGCTGGCACGGCAGCGCAAGCCGGCCTTTGTCGGCGCAAAACTCCCGGCGCGTCCGGCGCCGTTGGCAGACGTCGCGCCGATCGTCCGCGGCGCCTGCAGCCTGCCGGACGGCAAGGTCGACGGCGCCTGGAAGCGCTTTGTGCTCGATTTTCGTGGCAATGCTGCGGTGATGAATTTTGTCAACGGTACCGAAATTGCGCGTTACGGTCAGGCCGGCGTGGTGACGCCGGATCACAATATCCGCATCAAGAATCGCCCGCTCGCGGTGGCGGCGCCCGAGGACGGCGACCTTGCCGCTTTCACTCACGCGATCCGCGATGCGGTTGCCGCCTACGGCGAAACTTACAAGAGCTATTTTGCCCGTAATAACGAGCGTGTCGGCGGCATCAAGACCATGCTCGATCCCGCGCCGCGCGTGGTGCTGGTGCCCGGCGTCGGCCTGTTCGGGCTCGGCCGCAGCAAGAAGGACGCAAAAGTCGCCGCCGACCTGATGGAGGCCGCGATCGAAACCATCACCGATGCCGAAGCCGTCGGCCGCTTCGAGCCATTGCCGGAGGCCGATCTGTTCGATGTCGAATATTGGTCGCTCGAACAGGCAAAGCTCGGCAACGCCAGGGAGCCGCCGCTGGCAGGTCAAGTCGCCGTCATCACCGGCGCCGCCGGCGCGATCGGGTTTGCCACCGCAAAAGCCTTCGCCGCCGCCGGCGCCGAGGTGGCGCTGCTCGATGTCGACGAGGCGGCAGCACTGGCCAAGGCGAAGACGATCGGCGGCGCGGCACTTGGCGTCCGATGCGACGTCACCGACGCGGCATCGGTCAAGGCTGCGTTCGCTGCTGTCGCCGCCGCCTTCGGCGGGGTCGACATCGCGGTGTCGAATGCCGGCGCCGCCTGGCAGGGCCGGATCGGCGAGGTTGACGAGGCGGTGCTGCGCGAGAGTTTTGAGTTGAACTTTTATGGCCACCAGCGCGTGGCGCAGGCCGCGGTCAAGATCATGCGGGCGCAGGGCACCGGTGGCTGCCTGTTGTTCAACGTTTCCAAACAGGCGGTCAATCCCGGCCCCGATTTCGGTCCCTACGGCCTGCCGAAGGCGGCGACGCTGTTTCTGGTGCGGCAATATGCGCTCGAATATGGCGGCGACGGCATTCGCGCCAATGCCGTCAATGCCGATCGAATTCGCTCCGGGCTCCTGACCGGGGAGATGATCGCGTCGCGCTCAAAAATGCGGGGCATCAGCGAAGAAACCTACATGCGCGGCAATCTGCTCGGCCGCGAAGTCGCGGCCGACGACGTCGCACAGGCCTTTTTGGCGCAGGCGCTGGCGCTGAAAACCACTGCCGATGTCACCACCGTCGACGGCGGCAACATCGCCGCCGCCTTGCGGTGATGAACCCCGTGGATTCAACGCCGGCCACCTCGCGCGCGGCGATCCCCGACATTGCGACTGTGCGCGGCGACATCGTCGCCGGCCTGGTTTCCTCGACCGTTGCCATCCCGCTCGCGATGGCGTTCGGCATGTTTGCCTTCGTGTCGCTGGGCGATGAATATTTTGCTTATGGCGCGATGGCCGGCCTGATCTCCGCGGTAACAGCGGGTTTTGTTTGCGTGCTGCTCGGCGACCGTTCAACCCGCGTCTATGCCCCACGCATCACCACGACATTTTTTCTCGGTCTATTGCTCAATTCCTTGCTGCATCGCGCGCCGCTGATCGACGCCGAACCGGACATCGCGACCACGCTCTTGATATTCTTCGCCATCATTGTGCTCGGCGGCGTGTTGCAGGCGCTGTTCGGAATGCTGCGCCTGGGCTCATTCATGAAATTCGCGCCGCATCCTGTCATGGCCGGTTTCCAGAACATGGCCGCGCTCCTGCTGTTTTTGGTGCAGCTCGGCAATACCCTCGGCTTTGAGCATAACATCCGCTTCACCCGCGTCCTCAGTGCCATCGGGGAAGCGCAGCCGTTGAGCGTAGCCGTCGCCGCATTGACCTTTGTGGCGATGTGGAACGCGCGCCGGATCACCACAAAAGTGCCGCCGCTCCTGGTCGGCCTCGGCTGCGGCATCATCGCTTACTACGCGCTCGTTGTTGCTGGCCTTGGTGACAGGCTGGGCCCGATCATCGGCCCGCTGACGGCGAGTGCCGCGATGCGCACCGTGCTGGTCGATTTCCGGGGACTGCCGATGGCCGCGTCGCTGGAAAGTTCCACGTCGGTGATCCTGTCGGGCGCGCTGGCGCTGGCGATCATCGCGTCGATCGATGCGCTGTTGTGCGCCAAGCTCACCAGCCAACCGGGGGAGCTTCGCGCAGGAGGTGATCGGCTCCTGATTCGTCTCGGCGTTGCGAACGCGGTTTCGGCGGGCTTTGGCGGCATCACCAACGGCATCAATATCGGGCCCAGCGTGGCCAACCGCGCCTTTGGCGGGCGCAGCTGGCTCTCCGTCATCGTCAATGCCTTGGCCGTGCTGGTCGCCGCGACGCTCGCGTTTCCTCTTCTCGCCTATTTGCCGCGGGCAGTGCTGTCGGCGACGATCATGGTGGTCGCGATCCAGCACATCGATCCCTGGACCAAACAATTGGCCGCGCGTCTGATCAAACGGGATACGCCGCAGCGCGGCGCCGTCGCGCTCGATCTCGGCGTTTCCGTGCTGGTTTCGCTGTTGTCGATTGCGATCAATGTCGTGCTTGCGGTGTTCATCGGCCTGGTGCTGGCGCTGCTATTGTTTGCGGTCCGCATGAGCAGGTCCAATATCCGCAAAGCGTATCGATGCGACACGGTGCGCTCGCGACGCTCCCGCGATCCGGCCGAGCTGGAAGTGCTGCATGCGCAGGGCGCCTCGGTGCTCGTCATCGAGCTGCAGGGCGCGCTGTTTTTCGGGACGGCCGAGCGGCTCGCGCAGATCATCGATAGCGAGACCGCCGGGGGAACCGCCGCCTTGTTGCTCGAACTGCGGCGCATCACCGAGATCGATTCGACCGGCGCCCGCATCCTCGGCGATATCGACGCCGCACTTGCCGCGCGCGGCATAAAACTCGGGCTTGTGTTGTCCGGCCGCACCGAGACCGCGGCGCGGCTTGTCGATATTTTTCGGCACGATAGGTTTTTCCCCGACATCGACCGGGCGATCGAATGGGCCGAGGATGAATTGCTGCAAAAGGCCGGAACAGGCTCATCACCGGGATTTTCGCTGGATCGATTCCCGCTGCTCCGCGACTTCACGCCCGATCAGATCGAAGGGCTGCGCGGCTCGCTGGAGCCGGTGGCGTGGCCGGCCGGTCATGTCGTGTTTCGCCGTGGCGATTATGGTTCGTCGCTCTATCTCGTCACACGCGGCCGTGCCAGCGCCCATCTGAGCCACGATGACGGCGATATCAGGCTCGTCACCTTCGCGGCCGGCACGGTTTTCGGCGAGCTCGCGTTGCTCGACCGCGGCCCGCGCTCGGCCACCATCACGGTTGACGAAGACCTCACAGGCTTTGGTCTGAGCGAGGCGTCGTTCGGCGCGCTGTGCCAAGCGCAGCCGGGTATCGCGATCAGCCTTTTGTCCGCGCTCGGGCGTGAATTGAGTGTCCGGATCCGCTACGCCAACATGACCATCCAGCAACTGGAGAGCTGAATGTTGGTTCAGGCGGAAGCCTCGAGAAGCCCGCGTAAAAAACCGGCGGAGAAGGCGGCGGCGCCGGGGCCGTCGGGCGAATAATCGAACGGTTCCACCGCGATGGTGCCGGCATAATTGTGCCGCTTCAGCGCCGCGAGGATCGGCGCGAATTTCATCTCGCCCTGGCCCGGGCCGCGGCGGTTCGGATCGTTGACCTGGAGATGCGCGATCAGGCCGGTCGGAAGCCAGCGGTCGATCAGCTCCGGGACGGAGGAGGTCTCGGCGAGGCCGGCGGCGCTGCAATCGATCATGGTCCGCAAGTTCGGATGATCGATCGAACGCACGAGCTCGGCGGCTTCGGCGACGGTATTCACCAATGCGGTTTCCTTGCGCGACAGCGGCTCGATGCAATAGACGACGCCGGCGCGGCCTGCGGCCAGCGCAACCTGCGCCAATCCGTCGCGCAGCCGGGCGAGCGCGATGGGCTGAGTTTCTCCCGGCGCGATCTGCCGCTGTTTTGGCGAGCCATGGACCAGAACCGCGCCGCCGAGTTCCGCGCAAAGCCCGGTGAGACGGATCATCACCTCGAGCGTGCGGTCGCGCACCGCGGCGTCAGGGTCGGTCAGCGACAGCCCTTCCGGCTTGACCAGCAGCCAATGCAGCCCGGTGACGACGAGGCCGGACGCCTCGACGGTCGCGCGGATTTTTGCAGCCTCCGCGCTCGAGATTTTCTCCGGCGCATCGTCAAGCGTAAACGGCGCGATCTCCAGCCCGTCATAGCCGAGACGGCTAGCGTATTCGCATTGCCGTTCCAGCTTCATGCCGGCCAGAACCTCGTTGCACAGGGCAATCCGCATTCTCAAAAACTCCGATTTGTCTCACGCATGCCGGGAGGTGAGCCGCCGCACTTGCTTGGCGACGGCGCCCGTGAGCGTCGCGACCAGCGACTTGAACGCGGGAATATAGAGCAACAGGATCAGGATCGTCACCGTGGCAAAACCGATGCTGATCGGCCGGGTAAAGAACGGCACCAGGCTGCCGTCCGACAAAACGAGGCCCCGGCGCAGGCTCTTGTCCAGCAGGCCGCCGAGCACGAGGCCGAGCACGAACGGCGCCATCTGATAGCCGCGCCGGCGCAGAAAGAAGGCGCCGATGCCGATCGCGATCATGCAATAGATGTCGAACAATCGCGAGGCGCTGGCGAACGCGCCGACGGTGCACAACAGGAAGATGATGGGCATCAGCACGGTGCGCCTGATCTTGAGCACCAGCAGCAGCGGTTTGATCAGGAACAGCCCGAACACCAGGATGCTGACGGTTGCGAGCGACGTCATCGCCACCACGTCGTAGATGAATTGCGGATGTTCGATCATCAGCATCGGCCCGGGCTGAATGCCGTGGATGATCATGGCCGCCATCAGCACCGCCGATGGCGCCGATCCCGGAATGCCCAAAGCGAGCGCCGGAATGATATGGCCGGGGATCGAGGACATGTCGCCGGTCTCGGCCGCCATCAGGCCGTCGATCGATCCCTTGCCGAACTGCTCGCGCTCCTTGCTGACGGCTTTCGCCGCCGCATAGGACATCCAGGCGCCGGCATCCTCTCCGACGCCCGGCATCAGGCCGGTCAGAACGCCGATCAGGCCCGAGCGCAGCACGGTGCGCCAATATTGCGCGACCTCGCGAAACCGCGGCAGCACGGAGTCGCGCATCTCGACCATTTGCCGCTCGGCGGGATCGGCAAGCGTAGTCAGCACTTCGGCAAAGCCAAAGGCGCCGACCAGCGCCGGGATCAGAGCAATGCCGCCGGAAAGCTGATTCCAGCCGAAGGTGAAGCGATCATAGGCGTAGAGCCCCTCCTGGCCGATCTGCGCCACGAACAGGCCGAGCGTACCCATCAGCCAGCCCTTGAGCGGATCGTTGCCGACAATGCTGCCGGACATCGCGACCCCCAAAAGCGCCAGCCAGAAGAATTCGTAAGCCCCGAACGAAAGCGAGACTTCGGCGAGCAGCGGCGTAAATGCCGCCAGACACAACACGCCGAACAGCGTGCCGCTGAAGGCGCCCGAGGTCGCAATCCCGATGGCGCGGCCGGCTTCGCCGCGCAGGGCGAGCGCATGGCCGTCCGCGCAGGAGGCCGCGTTGGCCGCGGTGCCGGGGATGTTGAGCAGGATCGCGGTACGCGACCCGCCATAGAGCGTGCCGACGTAGGAGCAGATCAGGATCAGGATGGCGTCGTTGGGCGCCATCTTGATGGTCAGCGTCGTCAGAAGCGCGATGCAAAGCGTGGCGGACAATCCCGGCAGGCAGCCGACAATGATGCCGAGCAACGCGCCGCCCAGCCCATAGGCCAGCGAATAGACATTGAGAATGCTGAGATAGGCTTGGCCGAGTTCGGAAAGACCCGAGAGCATGATGAAATCCGCGCGATCAGGGCAGGCGAACCAGGAAAATCTCCTGGAATACGATGGTGACGGCGATGCCGGCGCCGAGACCGATCGCGGCTGCGGTGACGAATTTGCGCAAGCTCGATGCCTGACCGGCTGATTTCTCCTGCCGATGCTGCAGCAAGAGAATTGCAGCAGTGACGAAAGTGGCGGCGGCGAGCCAGAACGGCAGGCCATGTCCGACCAGCCCTACGCCAAAGGCGAGACATAATCCAAGCACCAGCAGAAGGCGTTTTGCTTCGGCGCGATGGATCGTTGGGCTGTTGGCCGTGGATGCAAACAGCCCGGGACGCCAGCTGCGCGCAGCCAGCAGCGCGCCCAGGATCGTCATGGCGATGCCCAATAGTCCCGGAAGCAGCCCGGGGATGGTGTACGGGTTAATGTCCTGCTTTTCCAGCCGGTCCATCGTCACCGATCCGATCAGGATCGCTACGCCCAACGCCATCCAGCCGATGGCGGACAGGAAATCGCCGCGCAGACCGGCGGCCTCGTGCTCGTCGGATGACGATGCTGGCGCAGCCTGTTGATGCGAGGACATTGGCTAACACTCACTTTGGCTAACACTCACTGGAGAGCTGATTGGACTTCGGTTCAAGATCGGCGGTTCATGCGCCGCGCCTCAAGGTTTCGGAATGCCGACCGTATCCGGCGAGACCTTGGCCTTGCCGGTATCGAACAACAGCCAGGCGTTGGCTTGCACCGCCGGGAACACCGCCTTCTGCGCGGCTTCCCCCGAGGCCGGCGCAAACAGCGCGCCGCGGGAGGTCGCGTACTTCTTGACCGCCTCGCTGGTGGAGATGTTCTCCTTCCAGATCTTTTCGACCGTGGCGATCACCTCGTCGGGCACGCCGTTCGGAATGAAGATGCCGAAATAATTGGTCGGCGCGGTGAAGCCGGGAAGCGTCTCCGACAAAGGCGGGATGGTGCCAAAACCCTCGAGCTCGAGCGGCTTGTCGCTGACGGTTGCAAGCGGCCGCAGCCGTTTTCCCCGGATCATGTCGGCCTGCTCGACGGCGAGCTGCGTGGTGACCTCGGCTTCGCCGGAAACGGTAGCAACCACCGCGGGATTGCCGCCGTCATAGGTGACATGGCGATATTTTACGCCGGTGACTTTTGCAATCAGCTCCATGGCATTGTGGCCGGCAGAGGTGACGCCCGCAGTCGCGACCGAAATCTTGCCCGGTTGCGCCTTCATGGCGTCCAGCAATTCCTTGGCGCTTTGATAGGGCGCCTTGGCGTTGACGCCGATCACCTGCACATTGGCGACGCTGAGGAACAGGTGCCAATCCTTGATCGAGGTATCGAGCGAGCCCAGCGTCTGGTAGGCGCCGAGATCCTGTGCAGCACCGGCGGTCCAGGTGTAGCCGTCCTTGGCGGCTTCCAGCGCGCTGCGGGTCCCGATCGCGCCCGACGCCCCGGGCTGGTTGATGATGACAATGGTCTGGCCGAGCGATTTCTCCATCTCGCCGGCGACCAGCCGCGTGATCTGATCGGTCGAGCCGCCTGCGGCCCAGGGCACGATCAGGTTGATCGGCCGGACCGGCTTCCAATCCGCGGCGCGCGCCGGTGCAACCAAAAAGCCGCAGCCAGCGGCAATGAGAATAACCGCAACCCGAATGCCCCGATATCCCACGCATCATCCTCCATCATGTTTGGCATGCTTGGCGGGATTGTATGGGTAACCGCCAGGCCGCGCAAATGCGGCTGGCGCGGCCTATTGCGGATTGGCATGCGCGCCTTCGGGACCTGCTGCGGGATCCGTGACGGGCGCGGGCGGCATCTCTTCGATCGAATAGGAGGCCGGCAGGTTGATCGGCCGGTAAGACGCGACCTTGTCCATCCGCTCGATGACGGAGCGATGAAGGATGGCTCCGTCCAGGATGAGCCGAGGTTCGCCGAGTGGCAAATACAAGCCCAGAAAGGCCTTGCGATCTGGCCATTCCCGCCATTTTTCCTTCTTCGGCCAGAACTCCAGAATCCACCACGGGCCCTCCAGCGAAACATGCAGCTGCGCGGTCGCGCTTGGGGGGACATAGTTGTGGCCGTGCGGTCTCGGCTGCCCCCAACCGAGATGATTGACCATGGAATTATCGACGCGAAGTCCGGCCGCCCTGGCCTGCGCGATCATCCACAGCAGCGGAAATTTCGAAAGACCGCTTTGCTCTTCCGGATAGCCGCCGCCGACATCGGCATGCACGCCGGCGAACCAGACCTGACGGATGTCCTGATCCACCGCGCTAGCTGGATCGAACGGATCGGGGCGATATTTTTGCGGATCGTTCCAGCGATTGAGCCGAAACATCGCGCGGCGCTCATCAATCGACATCGCCTGCCGGAATTTTTTAACACTCGGGTTGGTGCGCGTGTAAACCAATGTTTGCAGATCGGGCAGCAGCTTGTCGTTGCGGGGAACGATCACCGAGGCGACGGTGTCCCAGACCCCCATGAACTCGATCGGGATGGGATAGCAGCCGGCGACGCGGCTGAAGTACCAGGCTTCATTCAGAAAGGAAGGCGCCTGGCCGGCGGCGCTCTGGTTGTTCGCGCTGGCATTTTTGTAGGTCGCGAACGCATATCCGGCGAGATCGACCTGGTCCGGACGCAGCAGTCCCATCACGTGAATGAAAGCCGCGAGCACGCGCACGGTGTAGGCGCCGCGGCTGAAACCGAACAGCCAAACCCGGTCGCCGGCCTCATAGGTCTTGCACAGGAAGCGGTAAGCGTCGAGCGTATCTTCGTCCAACCCGCTGCCGGTGGCGAGACCGAGGACGCCGCGGACACTCTGTTTGACGCGCCCCCAGGTGCTTTGCAGGCCGATGGTTCCGACGCCCGGATGATAGTAGACCCGCTGGCCCTCGTCTTTCTCGAGGGCCCGGTAGAGTTTCAGGACGTTCGATATCGTCGAGTTGATCTCATTGCCGGTGCCATCGCAGCAAATGACTATGTTCTTCGGCATCGTCCCCTCCCAGGTCCGCACACGCGAAAGAAGTTTTGTCGTCTATCGTACGGTAGAACCGGATCGCAATTCAATCTGCAATTGAGGGAGCAGCGCAGCTATCGCAGCGAAAGCCCGGTCGCCGCTTCGAGTTCGGCGATGGCTTGCGCCGCGTCGACCACCTTGATGGTGGTCATGCCCATCTCGCGCGCGGGCTTCAGGTTGACGCCGAGATCGTCGAGATAGACGCAGGCCTTGGGATCGACGCCGAGCGCCTCGACCATGAGCCGGTAGATGCGCGGGTCGGGCTTTCTCAAGCCGATCTTTGCCGACTCGATGATGTGATCGAACAGCGCCATCACCTCGGCAACGTAGAGCGACCGGCCGCTGGCGCTTCCGATCGCATTGGCGGGAAGGTTATTGGTGATGCAGCCGGTCTTGAATTTTGTCTTTACGCGCCTGAGGCCTCGACCATTTCGGGCCGCAAATCTCCCGACAGCAGCGGCAGCACGTCCTTGCCGCGAACCTCCGCCCCAAGCGCCAGCGATTCCGTCGCGAACAGCCGGTCGAAGGTTTCAATGTTCACCTCGGCGCGTTCGAATTTCGCCCAGGCATTTTCAAGATGGTTGGCGGCGTTGGTGCGGCGGATGATATCGGGTGGCAGGCCGCGTTCGCGCTCGAACCGCGCAAATGCGGCGAATGGCGAGGTCGTGAACACCCCGCCAAAATCCCAGATCACTGCCTCGATCATCAAATCCTCGGCCATGTTGACGCGATTGTGCCAACGGCTAACACGGTGAGCCGGCAGGAGCCAGTCCCGCCTTGGCGATGTGTCGATTGCGGGCTATTGCTGCCTCGATGAAAATCCTGCTCCCGTTTGTCGCAAGCCTGGCGCTGCTCACCGCCGCGCCCGCATCCGCCATCGTCGGCGGCGGGGTGCCTTCTTCCGAGGGGGTCGGCCGCTCCGTCGTCACCATTGTCGGCTCGCGCGGCAATTTCTGCAGCGGTGCGTTGATCGCGCCCAGGCTCGTATTGACGGCAGCGCATTGCGTGCAGCCCGGCGCGGTCTACAAGCTCGTCGAAACCGGCGCCGACAAGCAGCCGCATTTGCAGGACGTCAAGAATATCGCCGTTCACCCCGCCTTCAACATGCAGGCAATCACTGCCCATCGCGCCACCGCCGACGTGGCATTGCTGCAACTCGAAATTTCGCCAAACGGGAAAAGCGCAGCCGTGCTTGGCGGGCCGCAAATTCCGCCTCTGACCGGCGGCCGTTTCACCATTGCCGGCATCGGCGTCACCATCCGCGGCGAGGGTTCCAGCGGCGGCACCATTCGCGTCGCCGGCCTGGTCGCGACCGGCCAGCCCGGGACATTGCAGATCAGGCTGGTCGATCCGCTCACGCAAGGCAAACGCGACGGGCTTGGCGCCTGCACCGGGGATTCCGGGGGGCCGGTGTTTGAGGACCGCCAGGGCGGCGCTGCCATCATCGGCGTCATCAGCTGGTCGACCGGGCCGAACGGCAGCGCAGGCTGCGGCGGCCTGACCGGCGTCACCCCGCTCACGCTTTATCGCGACTGGATTTTGCAGACCGCGCGTCAGTGGGGTTCTGCGCTGTGAGTTTTGCCGGGTTCCCGCGATGAAATTCCGCGACACGATCAATCTTGCAATCGTCGTCCCTGCGAAAGCAGGGACGACGATCATAAGATATGGTTCGCTTTAACGTCGCCGATCACGCCCGTCTTGAACGTCCCGGGATTGACCGTTACAGACATACAATAACCAATCAAGCAAAGAGCCGGAGACATGGACGCCCTCGCAACCGCCCGCACCTCTTCCGCTTCGCAAACGGTCGAACATTTTGATGTCTTGATCGTGGGCGCCGGAATTTCCGGTGTCGGCAGCGCCTATCACCTGACCACGCAGTCTCCGGGTACGAGCTTTGTCGTGCTCGAGGCGCAGGAGAGCTTTGGCGGTACCTGGCTGACCCACCGCTATCCCGGCATCCGCTCCGATAGCGATCTCCACACCTTCGGCTATCGCTTCAAGCCGTGGACCAGCGCGCCGATCGCGACCGCTGCCGAAATCCGCGCCTATATGGGCGAGGTCATCGCCGAGAACGGGCTCGAAAAACATATCCGCTATCATCACCAGATTTCCTCGGCGAGCTGGTCGAGCGCGACCAATTTGTGGACCATCGAAGCGGTGCGGGCCGACACCGGCGAGGCCAAGACCTTCACCGCGAATTTCCTCTGGATGTGCCAGGGTTACTATCGGCATTCGGAGGGCTACACGCCGGAATGGAAGGGGATGGAAGCCTTCAAAGGCCGCATCGTTCATCCGCAGCGCTGGCCGGACGATCTGGATCTGTCGGGCAAGAAGGTCGTTGTGATCGGCTCGGGCGCGACGGCTGCGACGCTTATCCCCTCGATCGCCGACCAATGCGGCCACGTCACCATGCTGCAGCGCTCGCCGACTTACTTTCGGACCGGCCGCAACGCCATTGAACTTGCCGAGACGCTGCGGCAATTGCAGGTCAGCGAGGAATGGATCCACGAGATCGTGCGCCGGAAGATCCTGTTCGAGCAGGATGCGTTCACGCGCCGCTCGTTTACCGAGCCCGACATCGTCAGGCAGGAGCTGCTCGGCGGCATCCGCGCGGCGCTCGGCCCCGACTCCGAGGCTGCGATCGCGACGCATTTCACGCCGAGTTACCGGCCGTGGCGGCAGCGCATCGCCTTCGTCCCCGACGCCGATCTGTTCCAGGCCATCAAGGGCGGCAAGGCCTCCGTCGCCACCGACGAGATCGAGCGGTTTGACGAGACCGGTATTCTCTTGAAATCCGGCAAGCGGTTGGACGCCGACATCATCATCACCGCGACCGGGTTCAATCTCAATGTGCTCGGCGATATCGCCTTTGAAATCGACGGCGCGCCGCTCGATTTCGCCGACACCGTCACCTACCGCGGCATGATGTTCACCGGCGTGCCGAACATGGCCTGGGTGTTCGGATATTTCCGCGCCAGCTGGACGCTGCGCACCGATCTGGTCGCGGATTTCGTCTGCCGCCTGCTGGCGCATATGAAGAGCAAGGGCGCGAGGAAAGTCGTGCCGGCGCTGCGGCTGCAGGACTCAAACATGCCGCTATCGTCCTGGATCAATCCGGAAAATTTCAATCCCGGCTACCTGATGCGCGACATGCATCTGTTGCCCAGGCGCGGCGACAAGCCGGAATGGCAGCACAGCCAGGACTACTGGGCGGAAAAAGACGAATTTCCGGCAATCGATCTCGACGATCCCGCGTTCGTGTATGACTGAGTTTCGACCTTCTGGTCCGCACCGATCGTTAGCGATTGAGCGCCACATCCCTGAATGCGGCGACGAGCGGCATCTCGAGTTTGCCGTGCATGCTGCGCACGATCTCATAGGCCTGTTCCCGCGGCATGGCTGGCTTGTAGGGCCGATGCTCGATCAACGCCGAGAAGATATCGGAAATCGTCAATACCCGAACGATGTCGGATATGCTGGTGGCGCAGAGCGCGTCGGGATATCCGCTGCCATCGAGAAATTCGTGATGGTGGCGGACCGCATCGAGGATCTCCGTGGAAATGCTGGCATTCCCTCTTAACACGTCATAGCCGGCCGCGGGATGGGTTTCGATCATCCCACGCTCCTCGGCATCGAGGCGCCCGGGCTTATCGAGGATCGCGAGCGGGATCCTGGCCTTGCCGATGTCGTGAAACATCGCCGCCGAGTACAATCGCTCGATGTCCCGCTTCGCCATACCGAGACTGAGGCCGAAGTCGACCGCTATTCCCGTAACCAAAAGGCAGTGCTGATAGGTTCCTTCATGATGACGGCGGACGGTCTCGAGCCAGCTCGACAGTCCGTCCTCGGCGATGTTGTCGGCGATGCCGCAGGCCGCGACTTTCGCGCCCCTGACGTCGATGGGCTTGCCGCTCAACACGGCGGAGAACATCGCCCCGATGGCGATCGCGCCCGCCTGCGCGGCCTCCCGGGCACCGTCCATGGCATCGTTCGGGCTGGTTTCACAAGGATCACGGTCGGCAAGCTGGGCCAGCAAATTCGCCGGCTTGACAGGACTAATCAATACGCGTGTCGCCCCCAGCGCATAGGCCTGGACGGTGAACAGGCGCTCCTTCTGATCGATCAGGAAAATCCGCTTGGGTATGTGGCCTAATCTTCCGAACGCCTCCTTCAGAGCCGCGATATTTTCGACGGCCCGCAAATCCGCCGTGACGACGACGGCGTCAGACCCGCTGCACCGGTTGCTTGTGCTGTCCAGCAATTCGGACGTAATCGCGTGATGCCCGTCCAGCATGGCGCGCAGGGTCGAGAGCTTTTGGGCGGTATCAGCGATAACATGAACGGGCATGAATGGCTGGTCTCAATGATCTCGGCGGTAGCTCATCTCAAACGGCCTTGACGGTCGGCGGTGGGACCGATGATTTTTTCTTGCCCTTCTCTCGCTCCAGAAACTGGATGCCGATATGATCGCCGGCGACGCGCACCAGTTTGCAGCGGCGAAACGCCAGACCCGTCGAGGACAGCAGCAGGAAGAATTCCCTGAGATCCAATCCTTCGAGAGATCCATCGAACCACAGCTGCGCGCCGGTCTGCGACACGTCGACCATCATGCACTCGCGGCGCCAGGTGCCGTCAATTCCCATGATGTGAACGGGGATGCCGCGTTCGAAGCCGACACGCCCGCTCTTTCTGTCTCCATAGGTCATGTCTGCAATCCCGAACTTTAAAAAATGAAAAGCAATGTCAGGCGCCACTCGCGCTCGCCTCGCGACCTCTGGTTTGTATTCTGTCGATCGATGGAATGGAAAATGCGATCGACGACCCCGATCTGTCGTTCAATCAAGCGATCCGATTCGCTCGAGAACAGATGCTTCAGCTGCCTGAGCGAGAAACTGCGCCGTTCCGACCAACCGTGCTGCGGCGCGGCATCGGGCCCATCGATAAGAGGGTGGCTATCGGCATTCTGCACGATCGCAATCCATTAAAAGGAAGTATGGGCGTCAATGCCCATGGGTTGTATACAAACACCGGCTAACCGCCATACTCACAACTAAACCTCGACAATCACCTTAGAATGCTCTCTAAATTACAACGTTCGGTAAATTGCATTTCGGCTGGCTACGTCCGCCAAATCTATCATTGCCCAATTTGTGATCAGCGATTGGCGTTCGCTCGGGGGGAGTAGTTGGGACACTCTCAGGATAATTACCGAGGTACAAAATATCCCACGATACATTCTGCCGCGCGACAGCACGCGCTTGGCGAGTTTTTGCGCAAGCATCGGGAGTTGGTCGCAGAACCTGTGGGCGAAAAGCAGCTTGGCGAACGAAGGCGAAGAACGTCAGGTCTTCGGCGCGAAGAAGTCGCGCAGATGGCTGCGATCAGCGCGACCTGGTACACACGGCTGGAGCAGGGCAAAGAGGTAACACCGTCCGGCGCGGCGTTGAGTCGGATAGCCGACGTATTGCGGTTGGCGCCAGCAGAGCGCGCTTACCTCTTCGCATTGGCGCGGCGCGTTGACCAGAACGACGGCTCGGACCGTGCCGATGAGCGCGCCCGCAAGACACTCGAGAATTGCGTGCACCTGATTTCGTGCCCTGCCTGTGTGCTCGACAGATATTGGACGCCGCTGTTCTGGAATGGCGAAATGGCGGGTCTATTCCCTCGATGGCTGAACGCTCCGGAAAACAACCTGCTGCGTCATATGTTCCTCGATCCGAATGTCCGAATGATCGTCGTCGATTGGGAGCTTCGCGCGCGCCGCCTTCTGGCGCTGTTTCGGGTTGATTTCGGCAGGCACATCGATGACCCGAAGATGATTGATCTGGTCCGCGAGCTGAGCGAGAAGTCGGATCACTTTCATCGATTTTGGAAGGAACAGCGCGTTCTGTTCTGGGATGCGATCGAAAAAACCTTCGACCATCCCGAACTTGGCTTGCTGAAGTTTTATCAAACGACCTTCATGCCGGCGACCGACCCAACCCTCAAGCTGGTGGTCCTGCAGCCGTGCCCACGCGCCTCGATGGACGATAATACCGTAGCAGAATTTATCCCAGGCTGAGGGCAGCGAATTTTCGGCGATTGCCAATGCGGGCGATGTATTTTCGATAACTATAATGCTGAACGAAATCTTTAAGGCAATCTGCGAATCTCGCCGTCGGACTTCAGGTCTAGGAGGCGGCGATGTATCCGCGACGGTTTTCACGTGTGCGGCCTTCAGGCCGGATCTCCGATGCGGCCAAGGTAATCGTTGGTCCCAAAGATCCGGTGATTGATTGCAGGGTTGTCGATTATTCCCCCGGTGGGGCGTGTCTCGAGATCTGGGCGCAGATCAAGTTGCCCAATCGATTTGAACTGGTATTTGGCGGCACCAAGAAGCGGTGCCGCGTCGTCTGGAGCGCTGGACGGCGTCTTGGGGTCGCATTTTAATCGGCGTGTTTTGCGCGACGCGTTGGGTCCGCGGGCCGGCGGCTTAACCGTGAACGCGCAAGCAATTATTCGAAGCCGTAGCCTGATTTTTTAAAGCGACTGAACCGAATGTCTTTTCTGCAGGAACTGGATATCGCAGTTTCACGGGGAACGGCCGAAAGCCGCCAGCGCGCGTTGTGGTACGCGACCGATGTACTGATAACCGGTCGGTATACCGACGACGAAATCTGGATGTTCGGAGAGATAATTGGGCGGCTCGAGCAAGACATTGAAGGTGAGGCCCGCGCCCGGCTCGCAAGGCGACTTGCCCGCGCCGACAACGCGCCCATCAATATTATCAACAAGCTTGCCTTTGACGATTCGATTGAGGTCGCAGGTCCCGTACTCAGGCAATCCGAACGTCTCGATAGCCGAGCATTGGTCGCCAATGCCAGATCGAAAAGCCAGCAGCATCTTCTCGCGATATCCAAGCGGAAGTCGCTTGTCGAAGATGTAACCGACGTGCTTGTGACGCGAGGCAACCGCGAAGTCGTGGACTCGGTCGCAACCAACAATGGCGCGCGCCTTTCGAATTTCGGCATTTTGCACATCATCAGGCGTTCCGAGGGCGATTCAATCCTGGTCGAGCACCTCGGTCGTCGTAAGGACATTCCCAGGCATCTGTTCCAGCAGCTGATCGCAAAGGCATCTGAAAACGCCAAGAAGAAGGTCGAAAGGGACCGCCCGGAAGTGGCAAGCCTCGTGACCGACGTCACCGGCGCGTTGCATTCCAAGTTCGGGCCCGCGTCGAAGAGCTATTTCGATGCCAAGAGGCTGGTGGCAAGACTGCATCAAGATGGAAATCTGAACGAGAACAAGATTTTTGAATTCGCTCAAGCTCACAAATTTGAGGAAGCAACGGTCGGGCTGTCGCTGCTGTGTTCGTTGCCTGTCGACGTCGCGGAACGGGCGCTGATCGATAAGAGCAGGGACGTCCTGCTGATTCTGGCCAAGGCACTCATGTTTTCGTGGGAGACCACGATGTCGCTGCTATTTCTGGGCGCGCCGGATCATCGTATTACTTCGCATGTTCTGGACGATTTGAGTGGGGAATATGCTGGCCTCAACGTCGAGACGTCCCGAAGCATTCTGAGGCTTTATTTATCACGAAAGCAGGCAACGGGGGCTGATTGCAACGAACGCCGCTTGCCCCAACTCCATGGCCATTAGGATTGATCGCAACGTTTTGGCACGTGATGCTCACGAATTTCGCCGGCTCGCATTGGTCGCAATAGCGGCCGCCGCGGTGCGGTTCTCGACGCCCAGCTTGGCGTAGATTTGCTCGAGATGCTTGTCCACCGTCCGCGGGCTAAGCCCCAGGATCTGGGCAATGTCGCGATTGGTCTTTCCCTTCGACAGCCAGGACAGCACTTCGCCCTCGCGGGTTGTCAATCCAAGCTCGCTGGAAAATTGCGCGGGGATATTGGTGCCGGAATCCTTTGCCAACCGCAGCAGGAATTCGTTCGGCCCAAGCTTGCCCATATATTGCAGCCGAAGCTGCTCATTGTCCGGGAATGAAGCCAGCGCCGGCGTCTTCGATCCGGTCTGGCCCTTTTGCGCCGCTTCGAGCCATTGCAGCATCGGTTCGGGCAGCACGAACCCATCGCTCCCGCCGCTTGCGAGATTGTCCGATAATAATTTCTGCGCTTGCGGTGTCGCCCACACGATGTTGCCCTGCCGGTTGACCGCGAGCAGGAACCGCCCGGACACATCGAGCGCCGCGCGCGCGCTCTGGGTCAGCCGCGCATTGGCGAGATGAACCCGGATCCGCGCCAGCATCTCCTCGATGACAATGGGCTTTGTCACATAATCGACGCCGCCCGCCTCCAGGCCGTGCACGATGTGCTCGGTCTCGGCGAGCCCGGTCATGAAGATCACCGGCACGTTGCTCAAGCCCGCGTCGCGCTTGAGCCGCCGGCAGGTTTCAAAGCCGTCCATGCCGGGCATCACGGCGTCGAGCAGGATGATGTCGGGCGTGATCTGGTCGACGATCCGCATCGCCGCCGCGCCGTCCATCGCCACCATCACCGTCATGCCCGCGCCATCCAGCGCGTCGGTCAGAAGCCGCAGCGTTTCCGGAGAATCATCGACGATCAGCGCGACGTCGCGCTTTTTGGGCTCAGTGATCATAGCTGTGCAGCGTCTTCAGGGTGGCCATGTACTGATCGAGATCGAAGCGGTCGATCAGCGAGCGCATTTGCGAAACGAAGTCGGTATGCTCGGGGTATTCGGCGCCGATCTCGTCGAGCTTGAGCTGGATCGCGCGAATATAGCCCAATTGTCCGAGGCCGATCAGTTCCTCGACATGTTTCACCGGCGGCCGCGAGCCGTTGGCCGGCTCCCAGTGCGGCACGGCAATCTCGGCGTTTTCATATTGCCATTCGATCTTGAGGAGCTGGCGGATCAATTCCAACAGCCGCGGAATATCGATCGGCTTCATCAGATAGCCGTCGTGAAACGGCTGCGCCAGCGGCGCGCCGTGCGCCTCCAGCGCGCTCGCCGACACCATCAGGATGCGGGCCTGATGATGGCCGGTCGAGCGCAGCGTCTCGGCGACCGTCCACCCGTCCATGCCCGACATCGAGATGTCCAATAAAAACAGATCGGGCCGGCAGTGCGCCGCGAGCACGAGGCAGCCTGGTCCGTCCGGCGCGCTCAACAGGATGAAGCCGAGCGGCGTCAGCACCTCGCGCAGCAGGTCGCGGTGGACGGGATCGTCGTCGGTGACCAGGATCGTCTTGCGCGGCCCGTGATAGCCGAACACCGGCGCATCGACCGGCGCAATTCGCGTCGGATTGGTGACTTCGGACAGCATGATTTTTACACGGAACGTGCTGCCGGCTCCGACCGTGGAGGAGACCTTGATGTCGCCGCCCATCACGCCGGCGAGCAGCCGGCTGATCGTCAAGCCAAGACCGGTTCCGGTTTGCGGCTGCGAAACGCCGAGGGCGCCGCGCTCGAAGGGTGCGAAGATCCGCTCGAGGTCGGATGCCTGAATTCCCGGGCCGGTGTCGATCACTTCGAACTCGGCGACCGGGCTGCGGTAATGCACGACGAACTGCACGGTTCCCGATTGCGTGAATTTGATGGCGTTCGACAGCAGGTTGATCAGGATCTGGCGCAGGCGCTTCTCGTCGGCATAGACCACGACCGGCAGCACCGGCGGCCGCTTGAAGATAAAATCGATGCCTTTTGCTGCGGCCTGCAGGCGGAACATGCCGACCAGTTGATCGAGAAATTCGCTCAGACGGACTTCGTCGCGCGACAGATAGAGCCTGCCGGCCTCGATTTTCGAAATGTCCAGAATGCCGTCGATCAATCCCGACAGATGGTCGGCGCTGCGGCGGACCACGCGTACCTGGTCGCGCGGTTTTGCCTGCAGGGTCAAATCCTGCTCCAGCAATTGCGCGTAGCCGGAGATGGCATTTAATGGCGAGCGCAGTTCATGACTTAGCCCGACGACATAGCGGCTCTTCGCCAGATTGGCCGACTCGGCGACTTCCTTGGCGCGCTGCAATTCGGCGTCGGTGCGCTTGTGGGCGTCGATTTCCTGGATCAGCAGCGTGGTCTGCCGCCGCGTTTCTTCCTCCGCCGCGCGCCGGCTCTGCTGCGCCAGCACGAACAGCCACGCCACGACGCCGATGATGATGGTCAGCGCAAAAAATACTTTCCACAGCACGTCGGACAGCAGGAGATTGTCGGCGTGCGCCGAAGCCGATGTCTGCAGATAGATCAGGCCGAGCGTCAGTCCGACCAGGCCGGCGGAAACCGCGAACACGCCGAGATAATGCCCGAGCTGCGAATTGATCCGGGCGTAGATCGGCCGCGGCAGCAATTTGCCGAGCGTGTCTGCGACCTGCGCCTGGATCCGCGCATGCGGCTTGCAGAGGTCGTGGCAACGCGCGTCGAGCGAACAGCACAGCGAGCAGATCGGGCCGGCGTAAGCGGGACACGACGCGGTGTCCTCGGGTTCGAACGAATGCTCGCAGATGCAGCACTGGATCGCTTCGATATTCTGCCAGCTCCGCTTCGGCTTGCGCGCGATGTAATACTTGCCGTCGGTCGCCCATGCGATCAGCGGCGCGGTGACGAAGGCCACCACCAGCGCCACGAACGGCGCCAGCGCCTTTGCCGTCGGTCCGAACACGCCATAGAACGCCGTGATGGAAACGATGGTGGCCGTCGTCATCGCGCCGACGCCGACCGGATTGATGTCGTAGAGATGGGCGCGCTTGAACTCCATGTGCTGTGGCCGCAGGCCAAGCGGCCTGTTGACCACGAGATCGGCGACCAGTGCGCCGACCCAGGCGATGGCGACGTTGGAATAGAGTGCCAGCGTTTGCTCCAGCGCCTTGTAGACGCCGATCTCCATCAACAACAGCGCGACCAGCACGTTGAAGACCAGCCAAACCACGCGGCCGGGATGGCTGTGGGTGAGGCGCGAAAAGAAGTTCGACCACGCGATCGAACCGGCATAGGCGTTGGTGACGTTGATCTTCAACTGCGAGAGGATGACGAACGTCCCGGTCAGCGCCAATGCGAGATCGGGCTCCGACAGCACGTAGCGGAATGCCTCGCGGTACATATGCGCGGGCTCGGCGGCATGCTCGGAGCTGACGCCGTGGCTCAAGGCAAAAAATGCCAGGAACGAGCCGGCCAGCAGTTTTAGCGCGCCGAGGATGATCCAGCCCGGTCCGGCGCTCAACAGCGCGATCCACCACGAGGTTCTCGAGGTGCGGCCGTCGCGCGGCAGAAAGCGCAGGAAGTCGACCTGCTCGCCGATCTGCGCCACCAGCGAAAACACCACCGAAGCGGCGGTCCCGAACAGCAGCAAATCGAGATGGCCATCCGGACTGCCATGCTCGCCGGCGAACGACCGCCATTCCGCAAAGGAGTGCGGATTGGCGTAGGCGATCGCCGCAAAGGGCAGGATATGGAGAACGATCCAGGCCGGCTGCGTCCACAACTGAAAGCGGCTGATCAGGGTGATGCCGTGCGTGACCAGGGGAATGATGACGACGGCGCTGATGAGATAGCCGATCGGCCGCGGAATGCCGAAGCACATCTCCAAGGCGGTTGCGAGAATCACCGCCTCGATCGCAAAGAAGATGAAGGTGAAGGAGGCGTAGATCAGCGAGGTGATGGTCGAGCCGATGTAGCCGAAGCCGGCGCCGCGGGTCAGAAGATCGATGTCGATGCCGCATTTGGCGGCGTGATAGGCGATCGGCAGGCCGCAGCAGAAGATGATGACGCTGACCACCAGGATCGCGGCGGTGGCGTTGGTGACGCCGTAATTCAGGGTGATGGTGCCGCCGATCGCCTCCAGCGCCAGGAAGGAGATGGCGCCGAGGGCGGTGTTGGCGACGCGGGCGGCGGACCAGCGCCGCGCGCTCTTGGCCGTGAAGCGCAGCGCATAGTCTTCCAACGTCTGGTTGGCAACCCATTGATTATATTGGCGCCTGACGCGGTCTATCCGCTGCCGCCCTGCCACTTAGGTACTCCTCGCTCGCGAGCACGCCGCCCGCAAAACCCCGAACCGAAACCTACGTCGCTATTTTGCGGTGCAATATACGCGATCTTGCGTATCTGTGCACTGCACAATTCAAGCAATCCTCGCCTGACCAATTCCGCGTCCTCGAACCAAATGGGGTACTCATGTCAGACGAAATCAAACGGGGCCTGCAGTCTCCGCTTCGGCGCAAACTGCTGATGGGAATGGCCGCATTGCCGGCCATCACGATGCTTCCACGCCCATCCTTCGCGGACGTTCCCGCGACGTCGGCGATCAACACCACGGGTCTGGCGGTAACCGACACCGACGTGACGGTCGGCATCCTTCACTCCGTCACCGGCACGATGGCGATTTCGGAAACCGGTTCGGTCGAAGCCGAAAAGCTCGCGATCGAGCAGATCAATGCCGCCGGCGGCGTGCTCGGTCGCAAGATCAAGTTCATCCAGGAAGACGGCGCCAGCGACTGGCCGACCTTCGCCGAGAAGGCGAAGAAGCTTTTGGTCAACGACAAATGCGCCGCGGTGATGGGCTGCTGGACCTCGGCCTCGCGCAAGGCGGTGCTGCCGGTGTTCGAGCAGTACAACGGCATGCTGTATTATCCGACCTTCTATGAAGGCCTCGAGCAATCCAAGAACGTCATCTATACCGGCCAGGAGGCGACCCAGCAGATTCTCGCCGGCCTCGATTGGGTCAACAAGACCAAAGGCTCCAAGTCGTTCTATCTGCTCGGCTCCGACTACATCTGGCCGCGCACCTCGAACAAGATCGCCCGCAAGCACATCGAGAACCACCTGACGGGCTGCAAGGTCGTCGGCGAGGAATACTTCCCGCTCGGCAGCACCCAGTTCAATTCGGTGATCAACAAGATCAAATTGACAAAGCCCGACGTGATCTACGCCATCATCGTCGGCGGCTCGAACGTCGCCTTCTACAAGCAGCTCAAGGCGGCCGGCATCGACCTGTCGAAGCAGACGCTGCTGACGATCTCGGTGACCGAAGACGAAATCGACGGTATCGGCGGTGAAAACATCGCGGGCGCCTACGCCTGCATGAAGTACTTCCAGTCGCTCGACAATCCCAACAACAAGGCCTTCGTGCCCGCGTTCAAGAAGATGTGGGGCGAGAAGACCGTGATCGGCGATGTGACGCAGGCGGCCTATCTCGGCCCGTGGCTGTGGAAATTGACGGCGGAGAAAGCCGGCAGCTTCGACATCGACAAGATCGCGGCGGCGTCACCTGGGGTCGAGTTCAAGGGGGCGCCGGAAGGTTATGTGCGCATCCACGAAAATCATCACCTCTGGTCCAAGACCCGCGTCGGCCGGGCCAAGGCCGACGGCCAATACGAACTGATCTATGAGACCGCCGACCTCGTCGAGCCGAATCCGTTCCCGAAGGGTTATCAGTGAGACGGCGCACCTAAGCGCCCTCACTCTTTCTCTCAGACTTCCGGCGCGGCTACCAAGCCCACGCCACCAGAACCAACGCGCCCGCGAGTCCTGATCGCGGCGCGGGACTGATAAACGACGGAGCAAGGATCATGTTCGGCGACTATTCGATTGGCGATCTCGGCGCCATTCTTGCGATGCAGGGCTTTGCCGGACTGATCCTGTTCTCGGTCTACGTGCTGATGGCGCTCGGGCTTGCCATCATCTTCGGCCAGATGGGCGTCATCAACATGGCCCACGGCGAGTTCATGATCCTGGGCGCTTACGTCACCTGGATGACGTCGAACGCCTTCCAGCAATATCTGCCTTCACTGTTTCCCGGCTACTTCTTTGTCGCGATGATCTTGGCGTTCATCGCCTCCGGCTCGCTCGGCATGCTGGTCGAATGGGCGCTGATACGGCATCTCTACCGGCGCCCGCTCGACACGCTGCTCGCGACCTGGGGATTGAGCCTGATCCTGCAGCAGGCCTACCGCTCGGTGTTCGGCGCGCGCGAGGTCGGCGTCGAATTGCCGGACTGGATGATGGGCTCGGCGCAGGCGACCGACTCCATCCAGATCCCGATCAACGGCATGTTCGTGATGGCATTGACCATGCTGATCACGATCGCCGTCGCTTACGTGCTGTTCTGGTCGCGCTGGGGCCGGCAGGTCCGCGCCGTCGTGCAGAATCGCTTGATGGCAGGCGCCGTCGGCATCAACACCGAGAAGGTCGACCGCTATACCTTCGGCCTCGGCTGCGGCATCGCCGGTATCGCCGGATCAGCCTTCACGATGATCGGCTCGACCGGACCGACCGCCGGCCAGCTCTACATCGTCGATACCTTCCTGGTCGTCGTGTTCGGCGGTGCTGCGAGCCTGCTCGGCACCATCGCGTCCGCCTTCACCATCTCGCAGACGCAATCGACGCTCGAGTTTTTCCTTTCGGGGTCGATGGCCAAGGTCATCACGCTGCTTGCGATCGTAGGGATCCTGATGCTGCGGCCGCAGGGATTGTTCGCGCTAAAAGTTCGACGATAAGAACAAGAAGGCCCGGTCATGATCAACTCGCGTTTCTTCAATCGTTCCGAGCTTATCGGGTTCGTGACGCTGGCCCTGCTCTTGTTCCTGATCCTGCCTCTGACGCTCGACATCTTTCGGCTCAACCTGGTGGCCAAATATCTGACCTACGCCTTTGTCGCGGTCGGCCTCGTGCTGTGCTGGGGCTACGGCGGCATCTTGAGCCTCGGCCAGGGCGTGTTCTTCGGCCTCGGCGGCTATTGCATGGCGATGTACCTCAAGCTCGAGGCCTCGAGCGTCGCAAATACCAAGATCCAGTCGACGCCGGGCATCCCCGACTTCATGGACTGGAATCAGATCACGCAACTGCCGCTGTTCTGGAAGCCGTTCCATAGCTTCCCGTTCACGGTGCTCGCGATCCTGCTGGTGCCGGCGTTCTTTGCCCTCATCATCGGTGCTGCGATGTTCAAGCGCCGCGTCGGTGGCGTCTATTTCGCGATCATCACGCAGGCGATCGCGGCGATTCTGACCATCCTGATCGTCGGTCAGCAGGGTTACACCGGCGGCATCAACGGCATCACCGATTTGCGCACCCTGCACGGCTGGGACATCCGCACCGACCACGCCAAATTCATCCTGTATTTCGTCGAGGTCGTGTTGCTGTTCGGTTGCATCGTGCTGGCGCAGTTCATCCGTCTGACCAAACTCGGCCGCATCCTGGTGGCGATGCGGGAGCAGGAGGATCGCGTGCGCTTCTCCGGCTACAGCGTCGCCAATTTCAAGATTTTCGCATTTTGCATGGCCGCGGTGTTTGCCGCGATCGGCGGGGCGATGTTCACCCTGGAAGTCGGCTTCATGTCGCCGTCGTTCGTCGGCATCGTGCCGTCGATCGAGATGGTGATCTACACCGCGGTCGGCGGGCGGCTGTCGATCTTCGGCGCCGTCTACGGCACGTTGCTCGTCAATTTCGCCAAGACCAGCCTGTCGGAATCCTTCCCGCAACTGTGGCTGTTCGGGCTCGGGGCGCTGTTCATCGCGGTGGTGCTGGCGTTCCCGGACGGCCTCGCCGGCATCTGGCGCGATTACGTGCAGCCCCGCATCGATCGCCTGTTGTCGTCGCGCAAACCGAAATCCGGCAACGGCTGGACCGAGCCGCCGGTCGCCGACGGCGCACCGGCCGAGTGAGGAGGCACGCATGCTGATAGGTCACCAGCCCAAGGAATTCCTGCTCGCGGTCGAGGCACTCACGGTCTCGTTCGACGGCTTTAAAGCGGTCAACGATCTGTCGCTCTATGTGGAAGAGAACGAAATCCGCGTCATCATCGGCCCCAACGGCGCCGGCAAGACCACGGTGCTCGACCTAATCTGCGGCAAGACCAAGGCCACCTCGGGCTCGATCCAGTTCCGCGGCCAGGAACTGACAAAGCTGAAGGAAAACCAGATCGTGCAGGCCGGGGTGGGGCGCAAGTTCCAGACGCCGTCGATCTTCGACGACCTCACGGTGTTCGAGAATCTCGAAATCTCCTACCCGCGCGGGCGCACCGTGTTCGGCTCGCTGACCTTCAAGCGCGACGCCGCGGTTCGCGAACGCGTCGAGGAAGTCGCCGAGATGATTTTCCTGAAAGACCGCCTCAACGTCTACGGCGCGCAATTGAGCCACGGCCAGAAGCAATGGCTCGAGATCGGCATGCTGCTGATCCAGAACCCGGACCTCTTGATGCTCGACGAACCCGTCGCCGGCATGAGCGTCAGCGAGCGCGTCAAGACCGCGGAACTGCTCAACCGCATCATCAAGGACCGCTCGGTGCTGGTGATCGAACACGACATGAAATTCGTCGAGGACATCGCGCACAAGGTCACGGTGCTGCACCAGGGCCAGATCCTGTCGGAAGGCTCGATGGAGCACGTCAAGAACGACCCAAAGGTCGTCGAAGTTTACCTGGGTCATTAGGAGCGGTTGATGCTGGCGATCTCGGATCTTCATGTCGCTTACGGCCAGAGCGAAGTGCTGCACGGCCTCAACGTACAGGTCGCGGCCAACGAGATCGTCGCGATCATGGGCCGCAACGGCATGGGCAAGACCACGCTGATGAAGTCGCTGATGGGTATCCTGCCGACCAAGAGCGGCTCGGTGACCATGGAGGGCACCGAACTCAGCAAACTGCCGAGCTATGAACGCGTCGCCAAAGGCCTCGCTTACGTGCCGCAGGGGCGGATGATCTTCTCCACCATGACAGTGAAGGAAAACATCGAGACCGGCCTCGTCGTATCCGGCGAAACCGAAGTGCCCGGCAGCATCTACGAATTGTTTCCGGTGCTTTTGGAAATGAAGAACCGCCGCGGCGGCAATCTCTCCGGCGGGCAACAGCAACAGCTCGCGATCGCCCGCGCGCTCGCGACCAAACCCAAAGTGCTGCTGCTGGACGAGCCGACCGAAGGAATCCAGCCGTCGATCATCAAGGACATGGCGCGCACGTTGAAGCGCATCCGCGACGAACGCGGATTGTCGATCGTGGTCTCCGAGCAGGTCCTGAGCTTCGCGCTCGACATCGCCGACCGCGTGCTGGTCATCGAAAATGGCGAGATCGTGCGCGACGATGCGCGCGCGAGCGTCGATGCCGCGCAAATTTCCAAATATTTGTCCGTGTAAATCCACAATAGTCTGCAAACAGGGGAGCTTTCGATGCCAGACACACTGATCAAGGTCGATCTGACGAAATCGGCTTACGAAAACGACATGATCCATAATCGGTGGCATCCCGATGTTCCGATGGTGGCGTGGGTCAGCCCGGGCGACGACTTCATCATCGAGACCTATGACTGGACCGGCGGCTTCATCAAGAACAACGATTCGGCCGACGACGTGCGCGACATCGATCTGTCGATCGTGCATTTCCTGTCCGGCCCGATCGGCGTCAAGGGCGCCGAGCCCGGCGATCTCCTGGTGGTCGATCTGCTCGATGTCGGACCGCTGAAGGAAAGCCTGTGGGGATTCAACGGCTTTTTCTCCAAGAAAAACGGCGGCGGCTTCCTGACCGATCATTTCCCGCTGGCGCAGAAATCGATCTGGGACATCAAGGGCCTCTACACCTCGTCGCGCCACATTCCCGGCGTGAACTTCGCTGGCCTCATTCATCCCGGCCTGATCGGCTGCCTGCCCGATCCGAAATTGCTCGCGACCTGGAACGAGCGCGAGGCCGCGTTGATCGCGACCGATCCGACGCGGGTGCCCGGCCTTGCCAATCCGCCATTCGCCGCAACCGCGCATGCCGGCCGCGCAAAGGGCGATGCCAAGGCCAAGGTTGGCGCCGAAGGCGCCCGCACGGTGCCGCCGCGCGAACATGGCGGTAATTGCGACATCAAGGACCTGTCGCGTGGCTCCAAAATCTATTTCCCGGTCTACGTGCCCGGCGGCGGGCTCTCGATGGGCGATCTGCATTTCAGCCAGGGCGATGGCGAGATCACCTTCTGCGGCGCGATCGAAATGGCGGGCTGGCTGCACCTCAAGGTCGACATCATCAAGGACGGCGTGTCGAAATACGGCATCAAGAATCCCCTGTTCAAGCCGTCGCCGATTACGCCGAACTACAAGGACTATTTGATCTTCGAGGGCATCTCGGTCGACGAGCAGGGCAAGCAGCATTATCTCGACGTCCATATCGCCTACCGGCAGGCCTGCCTCAACGCCATCGAATATCTCAAGAAGTTCGGCTATTCCGGCGCCCAGGCCTATTCGATCCTGGGCACGGCGCCGTGCCAGGGCCACATCTCCGGCGTGGTCGACGTGCCGAACGCCTGCGCCACGCTGTGGCTGCCGACCGAAATCTTCGACTTCGACATCATGCCGTCGTCGGCAGGTCCCATCAAACACATCAAGGGCGACATCCAGATGCCGCTGTCACCGGACAAATAGCTCCCTGCGCGACGGGATGCGGGACGGTCGCATTATAAGCCGCCCTGTATCCATCGCCCGCGAAGCGCAAGTGAATTGGGAGGACGTCACATGCCGGTCTATGAATATCTCTGCGATGATTGCGGCCCGTTCACGGACATGCGGCCGATGGCGGAATGCGACGCGCCGCTAGCTTGTCCGCAATGCACCGGCACCTCGCCGCGCGTGATCCTGACGGCGCCGAATTTCTCCTGCATGCCGGCTTCCGCGCGCAAGGCCCACGCCACCAATGAGCGTTCGGCCAATGCACCCAGGACTATCGGCGAATACAAGGCGTCGCACGGGCCCGGCTGCGGCTGCTGCTCGACCAAACCCTCGCGCCTCGTCAAGCAGACGAGAAGCGGCGCCAAGAGCTTCCCGACCGCGCGGCCGTGGATGATCAGCCACTGATGGCGGCGCTACCCGTCCGCGGATCGCGAGGCCAATTCGGCGCCGCGGCCGACCAGGACAAAATCCTGGTGGCTGTGGAGCGGCCGCGTTGCCACATCCGGTACCAGCGGGACCGAGAGGCGGCAGATCAAGCCTTCGGCGCGCCAGTCGAATTCGGCCTTTCCGCCGAGTTGGGATTCAATGCTGGCGATCACGCTTCTTGTTCCGAAGCCGCGGGATGCCGGCTGCTTGACCAGGGGGCCGTTCCTCTCTTCCCATACCATCTGAAGAACGTCTGCCTCGATCACCCACGTGATTGTGAGGCGGCCAGACAGCGCGGAAAGAGCGCCGTACTTTGCCGAATTGGTGACCAGCTCGTGCAGGGCTAATGCCAGCGTCTGCGCCGTTGCGGGTTGCAGCTGAATCGCCGAGCCGCAGAATTCGATTTGATCGCTCGTAGAATATGGTGCGAGCTCTTCGTCGACCAGCTTCCCTATTTCCGCGCCCTGCCAACTCGACAATGAGAGGACGGTATGCACCCGCGCCAGCGCGTTGATCCGCCCTTCCACGGCTTGAATGTAAGCCTTGAGATTGTCGCCCCGTGTCAACCGAACGATGGATTGTGCAAGCGCCAGCGCATTCTTGGCGCGGTGATCGACCTCACGAGCCAGCAGATTTTGCCGTTCCTCCGCGCGCTTGCGCTCGGTGATGTCGACGGTGACGCCGCTGACGCGAATAACACGGCCGCCCTTGTCGACGGTCGCGGCCGCCGTGCCGACACACCAGCGAACTTCGCCGTCGGGCCGCTTGATCCGAAATTCCGCCTCGTAGGATCGAACGCCCTTGTTGAACTGCACCATCGCTTTGCGGAGTTCGTCGATGTCATCGGGATGAAGCAGCGCCTGAACGCTTGCCGGCGTCACCACAAAAGCCTTCGGATCGACGCCAAAGATGCGGTATTGCCCCTCGTCCCACATCCAGTCGCCGTTGATCCAGTCCCAATCCCAGGAGCCCATTCTGCCGGCGGCCAGCGCCAAGTTGCGGCGCTGCTCGCTTTCGAGCAGCCTTGCGGTCGATTGCTCCAATTCCGCGGTGCGGGCGCGAACGCGATCTTCCAGCTCGGCGTTGAAACGCTCGAGCTGCCGGGTCTTGCGGTAGAGTTCGGCGAACACCCGGATTTTGGCGCGCAGGACCTCCGGAACGACCGGCACCGGAACGTAGTCGACCGCGCCCATCTCATAGCCGCGAAGCCGGTCCAGATCGGAAACCTGAATGGCGGAAATGAAAATTATCGCCGTCTTCTGGAAGCGGGGATGCTCGCGGATCATCGCCGCGAGCTCGAAGCCGTCGAGCTCCGGCATGCAGACGTCGACCAGAATAACGGCGACCTCGTTCTTGAGCAGATGTTCGAGCGCCTCGCGTCCCGAGGTCGCTGCGACCAGGTTTTCTCCGAGTTCTTTTAGAATAACCTCGTAGGCCAACAGCTTCGCCGGCTGATCATCGACCAGAAGGATGTTAACCTTTTCATGTTCCATCATCTGCTTCACCAATCAGCGGTGCAGCCACATACGTATCGCAAGGAGCAACTGCTCGGTGTTGACGGGCTTCGCTAGATAATCGGAGGCGCCGGCTTCGAGGCACTTCTCGCGATCGCCTTTCATCGCCTTGGCGGTCAGGGCGATGATCGGCAGCCGGCGGAACGCCGGGTTTTCGCGGATCACCCCGATCGTCTGATAGCCGTCCATCTGGGGCATCATGATATCCATCAGGACGATGGCGATTTCGGGGTGCGAGCCGACCAGCGCGACCGCTTCGCTGCCCGTCGTTGCGGTGAGGACTTTCATGCCGCGCCGTTCCAATACGCTGGACAGCGCGAAGATGTTGCGGGCATCGTCATCGACGAGGAGGGCGGTCCGGCCGACCAGATCCTCGTCGGAACTGTTGAGTTTCTCCAGCATGCGCTGCTTCTCGATCGGCAGTTCCGTGATCACCCGATGCAGGAACAGCGAGGTCTCGTCCAATAGCCGCTCCGGCGATTCCACGCCCTTCACCACGATGCTTCGCGCCATCGTATGCAGTTCCGCGTCCTCCTCGACCGAAAGCTCGCGGCCGGTGAAGACGATGACGGGCACGTTGGACAGGGCGTCGTCGTTGCGGATGTTGTCGAGCACCTCGAAACCGCTCATGTCGGGAAGCCGCAAATCGAGTACCACGCAATCACAGGGGTTTTCGCGCAACGCGGAGAGTGCGCCGGCACCGGTATCGGTCGTCACGATCTCAATGTCCTTGTGGTCCAGGAGTTCCCTGATGCTCATCTGCTCCGCCGCGTTGTCCTCCACGATCAAGAGGCGCTTGCGGCGCGGCTTTGCATATTCCTTGATCAGGGACAGCGCCGCGCTGACGCCTTCGGTCGTGGTCGGCTTGCTGACGTAAGAGAACGCGCCGCGCGCCAGAGCGTGCTGCTTGTCCTCGTCCAGCGTGACGATTTGAACCGGAATGTGCCGTGTCAGGGGATTGTGCTTGAGCTGGCTGAGCACGGTCCAGCCGAGCATGTCGGGCAGGAACACATCGAGCGAAACCGCGGTGGGCTGGAACTGCTTGGCGAGTTCCAACGCTTCCGTGCCGCGGGCGGCGACCAGGACCTTGAAACCCTTGTCGCGTGCCAGATCGATCAGAACGCGCGCATAATGCGGGTCGTCCTCGACGATCAGGAGAATGGCGTCTCCGGGATCGAGATTCAGCCGGTCGTCCGGAAGCGGTTCGATGACGCGTTCCGGCGTGATGACCTGCAGCACCGGCGGCGCGGTGTATTGCGAGAGGCTGCTGGTTCTCGGAGCCACGGTCGGTCCGGAATATTTCAATGGCAGATAGAGCACGAAGTTAGATCCCTTGCCGGGCGTGCTCTGCAGATGGATCTCGCCACCCAACAGGCTTGCAAGCTCGCGGCTGATGGCAAGCCCAAGGCCGGTGCCACCATATTTGCGGCTGGTGCCGGCGTCGGCCTGCTGGAACGCCTCGAAAATCAGCTTCTGCTTTTCCAGGGGAATACCGATGCCGGTATCGGAAACTTCGAAGGCGATCACGGCCGGAGAATGAATGAGCACGGGATGATCGGCGCTCCAGCCTCCCAGCGCCGCCGAAACCCTCAGGCGCACGCCGCCTTCCGCGGTGAACTTGAACGCGTTCGACAACAGGTTTTTCAAGACCTGCTGCAGGCGCTTGGAGTCGGTCACGATGCTGCGCCCGAGATTGGGATCGACTTCCACGGTGAACGACAATTGCCGGTTTTCCGCTTCGTGCCGGAACGGGCGTCCGACCGTCTCCAGCAGGTTGGAGGTGAGAATTTCCTCCGCATCCACCGTCACCGTTCCGGACTCGATCTTGGACAGGTCGAGAATGTCGCTGATCAGGTTCAACAAGTCGGTGCCCGCGCCGTGGATGGTTCGCGCAAATTCGACCTGCTTGAGCGACAGATTGCCGTCCGGGTTTTCGGTGAGCTGCTGGCCGAGAATCAAAATGCTGTTGAGCGGCGTTCGCAGCTCGTGCGACATGTTGGCCAGGAATTCGGATTTGTACTTCGATGTCAGTGAGAGCTCGGTTGCCTTTTCCTCCAGCGCGCGGCGCGCCTGCTCGATTTCCTGGTTCTTGCGCTCGACTTCGACGTTGCGCTCGGCTAGCTGCTGGGCCTTCTGCTCGAGCTGCTCGTTGGTCTGCTGCAACTCCTTCTGCTGCGTCTGCAGCTCGCCGGCGAGTTGCTGGGATTGCTTCAGCAATCCCTCGGTCTGCATGGTGGCTTCGATCGAGTTGAGCACGATGCCGATACTGTCGGTGAGTTGCTCGAGGAAGGTCATCTGCGAGGTCGTGAACGATCTGACGGACGCAAGCTCGATGACGGCCTTGACCTGGTTCTCGAACAGCACCGGAAGCACCACGAGATTCTTCGGCACCACCCGCAGTAGCGCCGAATTGATCGGGGCTGCGTCGCCTGGAATGTCCGACACCAGCCGCTGGCGCTTGTCCATCGCGCACTGCCCGATCAGCCCTTCGCCGAACTGCACGATGTGCTGATGAGGAATGATGCCGTCGCCGGCGTAGGCCGAAAGCAGGCGCAGCTGCGGGTTGTCCTCGTTTTCGACCTGGTAGATCACGCCCATATGGGCGTTCACCAGCGGCGTCAGTTCGGTCAGCAGCAACCGGCCGACGGTGGTCAGATCGCGCTGGCCCTGCAGCATGTTGGTGAATTTGGCGAGGTTGGTCTTGAGCCAGTCCTGCTCGGTATTGACGTCGGTGGTGAGCCGGAGATTGCCGATCATCGTATTGATGTTGTCTTTCAGCTCCGCGACTTCGCCCCTGGCGTCGACCTGGATCGAGCGGGTCAGGTCGCCTTTTGTCACCGCGGTTGCGACCTCGGCGATGGCGCGAACCTGCGAGGTCAGGTTCGCCGCCAACAGGTTGACGTTGCCGGTCAGGTCCTTCCAGGTGCCGGCAGCACCTGGCACGTTGGCCTGGCCGCCAAGACGGCCCTCGACGCCGACTTCGCGCGCCACGCTGGTGACCTGATCGGCGAAGGTCGCAAGCGTCTCGGTCATGTTGTTGATGGTGTCGGCAAGCGCTGCGACCTCGCCCTTCGATTTCACCGTCAGGTTCTGCTTCAAATCGCCGTTGGCGACCGCGGTCACCACCTTGACGATGCCGCGGACCTGCTCGGTCAGATTGGCGGCCATGAAGTTCACGGTATCGGTCAGGTCCTTCCAGGTGCCGGCGACGCCGGGGACCTGCGCCTGTCCGCCGAGCTTGCCTTCGGTGCCGACTTCGCGCGCGACGCGCGTCACTTCGCCGGCGAACGCATTGAGCTGGTCGACCATGGTGTTGATGGTGTTTTTCAGTTCGAGGATTTCACCCTTGACGTCGACTGTGATTTTTCGCGACAGGTCGCCGCGCGCGACCGCGGTGGTGACTTCGGCGATGTTGCGGACTTGCGTGGTGAGGTTGGCGGCGAGCAGGTTGACGTTGTCGGTCAAATCCTTCCAGGTGCCGCCGACGCCGGGCACCACGGCCTGACCGCCGAGCCGCCCCTCGGTGCCGACTTCGCGCGCAACCCGCGTCACTTCGGCCGCGAACGAGCGAAGCTGCTCGACCATGGTATTCAGCGTGTCCTTGAGCAGCAGGATTTCGCCGCGCACGTCGACCGTGATCTTCTTTGACAGGTCGCCGCCGGCGATCGCGGTCGCGACTTCGGCAATGTTGCGAACTTGCGCGGTCAGGTTCGAGGCCATGAAGTTGACGTTGTCGGTCAGATCCTTCCAGGTGCCGGCGACTTCCGGCACTTCGGCCTGACCGCCGAGCTTTCCTTCCGTGCCCACCTCGCGCGCCACGCGCGTCACTTCGGACGCGAACGCATTGAGCTGGTCGACCATGGTGTTGATGGTGTTTTTCAGCTCCAGGATTTCGCCCTTGACGTCGACGGTGATCTTGCGCGAGAGGTCGCCGCGCGCCACGGCGGTCGTCACTTCGGCGATGTTGCGAACCTGCGCGGTCAGGTTGCCCGCCATCGAGTTGACGCTGTCGGTCAAATCCTTCCAGGTGCCGGCGACGCCGGGCACGTTGGCCTGGCCGCCGAGGCGCCCTTCGGTACCGACCTCGCGCGCCACCCGCGTCACCTCACCGGCAAACCGGTTGAGCTGATCGACCATGGTGTTGAGCGTTTCCTTGAGCTGCAGGATTTCGCCGCGCACGTCGACCGTGATCTTGCGCGACAGGTCGCCGCCGGCGATCGCGGTCGCGACTTCGGCGATGTTGCGGACTTGCGCGGTCAGGTTGCCCGCCATCGAGTTGACGCTGTCGGTCAGGTCCTTCCAGGTGCCGGCGACGCCGGTCACCTGCGCCTGGCCGCCGAGCTTGCCGTCGGTGCCGACTTCGCGCGCCACGCGCGTCACTTCGGACGCGAACGCATTGAGCTGGTCGACCATGGTGTTCAGCGTTTCCTTCAACTGAAGGATCTCGCCCGACACGTTCACGGTGATCTTCTTGGACAGGTCGCCTTTTGCCACCGCGGTCGCGACCTCGGCGATGTTGCGGACCTGACCGGTGAGGTTACTGGCCATCGAGTTGACGCTGTCGGTAAGATCTTTCCAGGTGCCGGCGACGCCGCGCACCAGCGCCTGACCGCCCAATTTGCCTTCGGTGCCGACCTCGCGCGCGACGCGCGTCACTTCGCCGGCAAAGGCGTTGAGCTGGTCGACCATCGTGTTGATGGTGTCTTTCAGTTCGAGAATCTCGCCGCGCACGTCGACCGTGATCTTCTTGGACAAGTCGCCATTGGCGACCGCGGTCGTTACTTCGGCGATGTTGCGGACTTGCGCCGTCAAATTGCTCGCCATCGAGTTGACGCTCTCGGTCAGGTCCTTCCAGGTGCCGGCGACGCCGAGCACATTGGCCTGGCCGCCCAATCGCCCGTCAGTGCCGACTTCGCGCGCGACGCGCGTCACCTCGCCGGCGAAGGCGTTGAGCTGGTCCACCATGGTGTTGAGCGTTTCCTTCAACTGCAGGATTTCGCCCGACACGTTCACCGTGATCTTTTTCGACAGGTCGCCGCCGGCGATCGCGGTGGCGACGTCGGCGATGTTGCGGACCTGCGCCGTCAGGTTCGACGCCATGAAGTTGACGTTGTCGGTGAGGTCCTTCCAGGTGCCGGCGACGCCGGGCACCTGGGCCTGGCCGCCGAGCTTGCCTTCGGTGCCGACTTCGCGCGCCACGCGCGTCACTTCCGACGCAAATGAATTGAGCTGATCGACCATCGTGTTGATGGTGTCCTTCAGCTCGAGGATTTCGCCGCGCACGTCGACCGTAATCTTGCGCGACAGGTCGCCGCGGGCGACCGCGGTGGTGACGTTGGCGATATTGCGGACCTGGGCTGTCAGATTGCCGCACATCGCATTCACGGAGTCGGTCAAATCCTTCCACGTGCCGGCGACGCCGGGGACGATTGCCTGGCCGCCGAGTTTGCCGTCGGTACCGACTTCGCGGGCAACCCGCGTGACTTCGGAGGCGAAGGAACGAAGCTGATCCACCATCGTGTTGATGGCTTCCTTCAGCTGCAGGATTTCGCCGCGCACGTCGACCGTGATTTTCTTGGACAAGTCGCCATTGGCGACCGCGATGGTGACCTCGGCGATGTTGCGAACCTGGCCGGTCAAGTTGTTGGCCATGGAATTGACGCTCTCGGTCAAATCCTTCCAGACGCCGGTCACTTCCGGCACCTGCGCCTGACCGCCGAGCTTGCCCTCGGTGCCGACTTCGCGCGCCACGCGCGTCACCTCGGAGGTGAACACGCTGAGCTGCTTGATCATGGTGTTGACGATGTTGGCCGACTGTAAAAATTCGCCGCCCAGTGGGCGGCCATCGACGTCGAGCTGCACGGTTTGCAGAAGGTCGCCCTGCGCGACCGCGGCGACCGCGCGCGTCACTTCGCGTGTCGGCCACAATAGATCGTCGATCAGCGTGTTGACCGAGCCCTCCATGTCGGCCCATGAGCCAGAGGCCAGGCCGAACTTGACGCGCTGCCGGGTCTTGCCTTCGCGGCCGACGACCTGACCGACCCGCTCGAGTTGTTGCGCCATCCGCTGATTGGCGGCGACGATCTCATTGAAGGTATCGGCGATCTTGCCTTCGATGCCGAGATGATCGCCGGTCATGCGTACCGAGAAATCGCCGCTGCGCATCGCCTGCAGCGCATGAAGCAATTCCTGTGAGGGGTCCGGCTTTCCGTTGGCGTAAGGCTTGTCTTTGGCGCGACGTCGGGTAGATGGAGCGGCAGAGCCGAGATCAGCCATTGCATTCCCCTTCGATCAGAAAAACGCGCGCTCCAACTCGGAGCGCCGCGAGTCGTTATACGACATCAAATCGCTCAGCCGCACTCAAAGCAAGCGAACTACTTGAACAAATACAGATATTTGAGTTCCGGTAAGTAGAACCGGGGAAAACAATCCGTCGACGGAACTTTTGTTCCCTGGCGGAGTGAAAATTGTTGGTTTGCCGGGCGAGGCTTGCCGACAGACCACGGCAAATGGTTAACGCCAATCGAGGCGGCGCACGCGATCGCACGATTTGCCGCTTGCAGGGACCATAACCATCGATGTCAATTCGTTAAAAAGCCGTCCAACCGCAGCGTAAGGTCGCGACCGCCCGGCGCATGGGTCCAGGGACGACAACCCTGTCTTTTCCGCTACCGCGCGTCACTGCCGCCTTGGATTCGGCTTTCTCGGCGGGCGCGGGTTGTCGCGACTTCCGGCTTGCCCGTCGAATTTGCGGGTCACCTTGTTGGCGGATTCGCTGATATCCATCAGCGAGCGGCGGCCTTCTTCCATCAGGGTGGCGGAGTGCTTGTTGAAGCTCTCGGCCAGTTCCCGGATCGACTTTATCTTCTCGAGCAGCTCATCGGCATTTCCGCCGGCGAGGCCAGGCAGGACATTGTCGATCCTGGTCATGGCGCCTTCGAAGCTGGCGAAGCCGGCGTCGGCCTTGTCGATGACGCCGTCGATCGCTTCGCCGTTGCTCGCGAGCGACGCCGTATAGGTCTCGAAATTCTGCATCGTCGTCTTCAGCGCCGCCTGGTTGCCGACCAGCAGGCGGTCGACATTGTGCAGGGAGTCGCGGATCGTTTCGGTCTCGCTGAGATCGGCGGTCAGGACCGGAATGCCGTCCACATCGAGCGGCACCGGCGGCGCTGCGGGCGCGCCGCCGACCAGCGATATCGCCGAGATGCCGGTCAGTCCCTGGGCCTCGAGGCCGACCACCGTGTCCTTGCGGATCGGGGCGCTGCCATCCACCCGGACCATGGCGACGATCTTGCGCGGGCTGTCGAGCCGGAGCGACATGATTTGCCCGATCTGAACCCCGTCGAAATTGACGCTGCCGCCCTTGTGCAGTCCAGAGGCGGAGCCCTCGAACACGATGCGAAGCGGGATCTGTTGCCGGATGGCGCGGAGCTTCTGAAACCCAAGCAGGCCGACGAGTCCCGCGGCGATCACCGCGAGCATTGTCGATCCGATCATCAGATTGCTCGCCTTGGTTTTCATCCAAATATCCGGCCGCGATGTGTCTGGTTGAGAGCCCGCGCAGGCAGCCGGTTCATTTTACGGGCAAAGCCAAGCCAGCGAAAGGGGAGGCATTACGGGTTGACGGCGGTTACAGCCCAATAATCACCTGCTTGACGAGGAGGTGCCGCCCACTCTCAAGAAATCGGTCACGACCCGATTGAACTCGTCGGCCTGCTCAAGTTGCGGCAGATGGCCGGCATTGTCGATCACGATCAGCCGCGATCCGCTGATATCACGAAGCAGACGGTCGCCCGTGCGTTCGGGCGGACCGACCAGTTCGTCGTATTTCCCCCAAACAATGAGTGTCGGCGCCTTGATCGTGCGCATCTCTTCCTCAGTCATTCCGCCGACCCCACTGGCTCCGCTTTCAAGCAGCCTGGAGATGGTGAAAGCCGATCGCAATCGCAGTTCGAGGTTTTCATCGACCATCGCGTCGGTGACCAGCGACTTGTCGTGAAACAATATCCGGAAGAACTCCCGGGTCTCCTCGCGGGTTACGCCGTTTTGGATTTGCCGCCAGTGCGGGTCACGCGGCGGCGGCGGCGCGGCCCCGGCTGGAAGTTTGTAGGAGGGCATATCGGAAAGGATGAGACGATCAACCGCGTCCGGATAATGGATAGCGGTATAGGCCGCGACGCTGGCGCCCATCGAATTTCCCACCAGCGACGCCTTCGGTATGCCGATAACCTTCAGGAATTCGACCAGGAATTCCGAGAGCATGCCGGTGTGGTAATTCGCCAGCGGCTTGTCCGACTGGCCAAAGCCGATTTGGTCGGGAGCGATGATCCCGAAGTTCGCCGCCAGCGGCCCGATGTTGGAGGCCCATCGTGAGCCGTCACCTCCGAGTCCGTGCAGCAATAGCACGAGGATGCCGTTGCCGGCCTCAAGGTAATGTATCTTGAAACCGAGCACGGTCGCGTTCTTCTCGATGACGGCAGCGGTCTGCGGCGCTGCCGTGGAAGTCAGGCAGAAAAGCAGTGCGGCGCCAGTTACTAGTCTGGAGATCATTGCGGTACCTCTGCCGACGTTTCCTGCGTCACATCATCAGGTTGCTCGCCTTGGTCTTCATCCCAAAATCCGGCTGCGCCGCACGGGGTTGTCAAATCCAGGCGCGTGGTGCTTCGCTGCCATTGTATCGGCAAGGCCAAATCAGCGGAAGGCCGATGCCGCCCGCGGCCTGAGTGCCCGGCGCTGCTTGACAGGGCCAGATCGCAGCCTCACCCTTGGCTCAAACGCTTGCGGCCCGTCCGCAGGCAAAAAAATGCATCGGAGGAAACCCATGCCGAAAGTCCTGAGCGCAGACGAGGTCGCCGCCTATCGCGACCATGGCTATCACTTTCCGGTCGACGCGCTCTCAGCGGACGAAGTGGCCGGCTTTCGCCGCAAGCTCGAAGACTATGAAGCGATAAGCGGCGGCCCGATCAAGGCCGAGATACGTCATCGCAGCCACGTGCTGTTCACCTGGATCGACGAGATGATCCGCCACCCGAAAATCCTCGATGCCATCGAGGATCTCTTGGGTCCGAATATCCTGTGCTGGAACACCAGCTTCTTCATCAAGGAGGCCCGCGATCCCGGTTTTGTCTCCTGGCATCAGGATGCGACCTATTGGGGATTGAGCTCATCCGATGTCGCGACCGCCTGGATCGCGATGTCGCCGGCCAACAAAATCTCCGGCTGCATGAAGTTCGTTGCCGGGACTCACCGCGAGCAAGTCACGCACGAGGACACCTTTGACAAGAACAATCTGCTCACCCGCGGTCAGGAGATCGCGGTGCAGGTCGACGAGGCCAAGGCGGTCTATGTGGAATTAAAGCCCGGCCAGGCGTCGCTGCATCACGTGCTGCTGTTTCACGGATCGGAGCCGAACCGCTCCGACGACCGCCGCATCGGGCTCGCCATCCGCTACATCCCGACGCATCTGAAGCAGGCGGTCGGACAGCGGGACTGGGCGACGCTGGTGCGCGGCAAGGATACTTACGGCCACTTCCTGCCCGCTTATGTACCCAGGCGCGACCTCGAACCCGCGGCGCTGGCGTTCCATAAGGAAGTCTCGGAAGAGCAGGTCAAGGTGCTCTATCGCGGCACCGGGAAGACGGCTTACCGGGCGTGAGGGCTTTGCGCCCGTCATTGCAGGGAGCTAAGCACCGTGCTGGTCTGAACCCGTCATCCTGAGGTGCGAGCCCAGCGGTGCATTTGCACCGCCGGGCGAGCCTCGAAGGATGAGCGGCCCCAGCCGGGCCATCGTCCTTCGAGACGCCGCGCAAGAGTGCGGCTCCTTCAGGATGACGGGGATAGATTGGGTGTGTGTGTCACCGGTGGCTTAAGTCAGCGTCCACTCCTCGGCACTGGCACCGGCGAGCGCACGGACGCGGGCTTCGTCGGCGGCGAGTTCGCAGGCCGCGCCGGAATAGACCACGATGCCGTCGTTGAGCACATAGGCGTCGTCGGCGATCTCCAGGCTCATCCGCGCGTTCTGTTCGACCAAGAGAACCGAAATGCCCTCGGCCTTCATCTGCTGGACGATGCGGAACACCTCCTGCACGATCAGCGGCGCCAGCCCCTGCGACGGCTCATCGAGGATCAGCAGTCGCGGGTTCAAGAGCAGCGCGCGGCCGATCGACAGCATCTCCTGCTCGCCGCCGGAAAGCTGGCGGCCGCGATTGAGCTTGCGTTCTTCGAGGCGCGGAAACAGCTTGTAGATCCGCTCGATGGTCCAGGGGCCGCCGCGCTCGAGCGGCACTTTCAGATTCTCCTCGACGCTCAGATTGGCGAAGATGCGCCGTCCCTCGGGCACGTAACCGACCCCGCTGGCCGCGACGCGAAAGGTCGGCCAGCGCGTGGTGTCCTCGCCGAAGATCGTGATCTTGCCCTCGCGCGCCGGCGTTAGCCCCATCAGGCTGCGCAGCGTCGTGGTCTTGCCGGCGCCGTTGCGCCCGAGCAGCGCGGTGATCTTGCCCTCGGCGACGCTGAGGCTGACGCCGTGCAGGATGTGGCTCTTGCCGTAATACGTGTGGAGGCCTTCGGCGATCAGGGCTGCGGTCATGCGGCATGGCCCAGATAAGCGGCCTGAACGGTCTCGTTGTCGGCGATCTCCTTTGGCGTGCCCTGCGCCAGCATCTTGCCCTGGTCGAGCACGCAGATGCGGTCGGCGAGATGAAACACCACGCGCATGTCGTGTTCGATCAGCACGATGGTGTAGTTGGAATCGCGGTGCAGCCGGCGGACCAATTGGGTGATCTGGTAGGTCTCCTGGTCGCCCATGCCGGCGGTCGGCTCATCCAGCAACAGCAGATGCGGTTTGAGCGCCAGCGCCATCGCGATCTCGGCGGCGCGCTGGTCGCCATGCGCGAGTTCGCCGACCAAGCGGTCGGTTTTGGTTTCCAGCGCGACCTGCCTGAGCGTCGCCTCGACATGGGCGTGGATTTGGGCTGCTTCCGCCCGATTGATCCAGGGCCGCAGGCGATATCCGCCGGCGACTTCGGCGGCGATGCGGACATTCTCGAACACGGTGAGCTCGGGGAAAATCTCGGTGATCTGGAACGTCCGCGCCATGCCGAGCGTGACGCGCTGATGGGTGGAAAGCTTTGTGATGTCGCGGCCGTCGAAGTTGATGGCGCCTGAGGTCGGCGGGAAAAATCCTGAGATCAGGTTGAAGAAGGTGGTTTTTCCGGCGCCGTTCGGCCCGATGATTGCGCACAATTCGCCCTTGGCGACGTTGAGCGATACGTCGCGCACCGCGACGAGATTGCCGAATCGCTTGGTGACGCAGTTGATTTCGAGAACGTTCATGCCTTGCTCCGCTGCAGGAAGCCGAGCAGTCCGCGCGGGAAGAACAGCACCACCAGGACGAACAACAACCCTACGAATGACATCCAGTTGACGGTGATGCTGGAGAGATAATCCTGCAGCACCACGAACACGGTGGCCCCTAACAGCGGCCCCCAAAAGCTTCGCATCCCGCCCATCACCGCCATCATCACGAAATCGCCGGACTGGCTGTAATGCAGGCCCCTCGGATCGGCGAAATTGTTGACCAGCGCATACAGCGCGCCGGCAAATCCCATGAAGAAGCAGGACAGCGTGAAGGCGATCCAGATGTGGCGTTCGACGGGGATGCCGAGAAAGCGGGCGCGGCGCTCGTTCTCGCGGATTGCGATCATGGTGCGGCCAAACGGCGAGCGCAAAATGAACGCCATGACGGCGACCGCCAGCGCAAAGCAGAACAATACGAAATAGTAGAAATTGTTGGCGCTGGAGAGAATGTCGACCTTGAAGATGCCAAAATCGAGCGGCTGGCGCGAGAAGCCGCGCAGGCCGTCGTCGCCGCCGGTCAGCGAGCTCCATTGGAACGCGATGTAATAAAACACCTGCCCGAACGCGATCGTCACCATGGCGAAATAGACGCCGCGCCGCCGCACGATCAACGTGCCGAGCACGGCGCCGCATAGCCCGCCCAGCAGCATCCCCGCGATCAGCGCCAGCGGCGTGCTTGCCGCCAGGAATTTCAGCGTCAACCCGGCGCCATAGGCGCCCAATCCGAAATAGGCGGCGTGACCGAATGACAGCACGCCGGTAAATCCAAGCAGGAAATTCAGCGACATCGCCGCCAGCCCGAGCACCAGCACGCGGGTGGCGAGCGCGGTGTAGCCGCCGAGCGGGATCATCCAATAGGGCGCGAACAGCAAGGCTGCCCAGATCGCGGCCAGCGCGATCAGCTTACGGGTTTGCTCGGCACTCAACTCATCATTCCTTCTTCGCCGAACAATCCGCGCGGACGCAACAACAGCACCACCGCCATCATGACGTAAATCACCGCCTCGCTGGCAGCGGGGAAAAACACCGCCGTCAATCCCGAGGCTACCCCGATCAGCAAGCCGCCGGCCAGCGTTCCCGGCAGGCTGCCGATGCCGCCGACGATGATGGCGATGAAACTCGGCATCAGCAGGCCCGTGCCCATGGTCGGCTCGAGGCCGAGCTGGCCCGCGGCGAGCACGCCAGAGAGACCGGCGAGAAAGATGCCGACCGCGAAATTAAGCGAGCGCAGCATCTGCACATTGATCCCCAGCGCCGCGACCGTGTCGAGGTCGAGCGTGCCGGCCCGGATGCGAATGCCGAGCCGGGTGTAGCGCAGCAGCAAAAACAACAGCGCCACCGCGATCATCACCACCGCAACCATGAACAGGCGATAGCCGGTGATGAAAAACAAATCGTTGCTCAGGGGCTGCGCCAGAAAGGCCGGAATGGTGACCGGCTTGCCTTGCGGGCCAAAGATAAATCGCGTGCCATCCTCGATCATGAAGGCGAGGCCGAAGGTCAGGAGCAGGCTGTAGAGCGGATCGCGTCCGTACAGCGGCCGGATCAGCACGCGTTCGACCAGAAGCCCGATGATGGCGGTGAGCGGCGGCGCCACCAGCAGCGCGCCCCAGAAGCCGATATAGGGCGTGATCGTATAGGCGATGTAGCCGCCGATGACGAGAAACCCGCCATGGGCGAAATTGATGACGTTGCTCAAATTGAGAATGAGCGACAGCCCGAGCGCCATCAGCACATAGAAGGCGCCGATGATAAGCCCGTTGGTGACGTTAAACAGAAGCAGTTGCCACATAATTCACCGGAAAAAACCCATGCATCTTTTCCGGGAGGGGTGCCCTCCCGGGGTATAAGCAGACAGCGAATCTCGTATTACGACGGCCACTGGATAGTGCAGCCGGTTTCAGCGACCGCGGGCGCGGTCTTGTCGCCGGGGACGACCTCGTCGACCCGGAACAGATCTTCCGGATCGTCCTTGCCCTTGGACTGCGCCTCGCCGACAAAGGCCGACGTCATCAATTGATGGTCGCCCTTGCGGTAATAGACCTTGTGCGGCTGCAGCTTGACGTCGTCGGGCAATTCGAAGTTCTCCATCACGCCGGCAAGTTTTATCGCGTCGGTGGTCTTCGCCTGGTTGGCGACCAGCGCAAACGTCATCGCCGAGGTGTAGCCGAACCAGTGCCGCGCGGTCGGCACGTTGCCGTTGTTGACCTTGCGAATGTCGGCCGTGAACTTATCGACGCCGGCAACGCCCGGCTGCTTCCAGTACCATTCGAACATCCACACCCCGATGCGCGCTTCCGGCGGCAGGGCCGCCAGCGATTCCAGCTCCTGCTGGGTCCCGGCGACATGGATCTGCTTGTCGAGGCCGAACTGCACCACCTGCTTGAGGCAGTTGATCATGTCGGAGCCCTGCACCAGCAGGATCAGCACGTCCGGATTGGCGGATCGCGCCTTGATCAGATAGGCGGAGAAATCGGTGGTGCCGAGCGGTGTCAGCTCGTTGCCGGTCACCGTGCCGCCGAGCTTTTTCAGATCGTCGGTGCAGGCGTCGTAGAGCGTGTGGCCGAAGGCATAATCGGGCGTAATAAAATGCCATTTCTTGCCGTACTTCGAAAACAGCACGCTGGAGACCGAATTGGCTTCCATCCGCGTGGTGTTGCAGACGCGGAACACGTTCCACTTGCAATCCTTGCCGGTGATCGAATCGGTGTGGCCGCCCGAGACGATGTGCAGGATTTTCTTTTCCGCGGTGACCTGTGCGATCGCGGCGGCAATGCCCGAATTGACGTCGCCGATCATGAAATTGACCTGGTCGCGTTCGATCAGCTTGCGCGCCTTCTGCACGCCGGTGCCGACGTCGTTGGCGGAATCCTCCACCAGCAGTTCGACCTGACGCCCCAAAATGCCGCCCTTGGCGTTCATCTGCTCGACCGCAAGCTTGGCGCCCATCACCTCGTTGCCGGCGGGTGCCGCATAAACGCCGGTGAGCGGATCGACCATGCCGATCCGGATCGGCGTCTCGCCGCGCGCGGCGATGAGAAAGGGCGACGCGACCTGAAACGCGCCGAGCGCGGCGGCGCCTTTGATCAGGGTACGGCGATCGAATTTCGGGCGGAAAATTGGCGATGTCATGCGTTGGTCCCTTGGGGTCGTTGCGCTTCTTGTTGCCGTCATTGCGAGGAGCGAAAGCGACGAAGCAATCCAGCTTTCTTTATGCCGTGCTATGGATTGCTTCGCGGAGTTTATCATCGGGCGCGCATTCGCGCGACCCGTTGGCTCGCAATGACGGTTACCTATCGCGTCGTCGTCCTTAACTTACGCCGGCCATTGAATCTTGCAGCCGGTATCCTCGGCCGGGCCCGCGGCCTTCTCGCCGGGCACCGGATTTTTCACGCTGAACATGTTGTCCGGATCGCCCTGCGGCGGATGCGCCTCGCCGACGAACACGGTGCTCATCAATTCGTGGTCGCCGGCGCGGTAGGACGGCGCTCCCGGCTGCAGCGCGACTTCCGGCGGCAGCTTGAATCCGGCCAGCGCGTGCGCGAGCTTGGGCGCATCGAGCGTCTTTTCCTGATTGGCGATCAGCGCCAGCGTCTGCACCGACGCATAGCCGAACCAGTTGCGCGCGGTGGCCGCCGCCCCCGTGATCTTCTTGATCGACGCGTTGAATTCGGCGACATGCGGCACGCCCGGCTGGTCCCACCACCATTCCATGGTCCACCAGCCGACACGGGCGCCATCCGGCACCGCACGGATGCTTTCCAGTTCGAACAGGGTGCCGCCGACCGCCATCTGCTTGTCGAGGCCGAACTGGACGAACTGCTTCAGGCTTGAAACCTGGTCGCCGCCGCCCATGACGTTGATCAGCACTTGCGGCCCGAAGGCCTTGGCCTGGATCAAATAGGCCGAATAATCCGCCGTGCCCAGCGGCACCAGCGCGCCGGAGGAGGTGCCGCCCGCGGCCTTCAGGAGCTTTTCAAAGCCGGCCTGGACCGAATGGCCATAGGCGTAATCGGGGGTCAGGAAGTACCACTTCTTGCCGAACTTCTCCATCAAGGTGCTGGCGATGGCATTGGCATCCATCGTGGTGGAGTTGCAGACCCGGAACACGTTCCACGAGCAGTTGGCGCCGGTGATCGGGTCGGTGTGTCCGCCCGAGACGATATGCAGCACCTTCTTTTCGCTGGTGACCTGCGCCATCGCGATCGCGATGCCTGAATTGACGTCGCCGATGATAAAACTCACCTCGTCGCGCTCGATCAGCTTTCGCGTCTTCTGCACGCCGGTGCCGACATCGTTGGCGGAGTCTTCGATCAAAAGCTCGACCGGCCGGCCCAGAATGCCGCCCTTCTTGTTGATCTCTTCGACTGCGAACTTCGCGCCGACCACTTCGCTCTGTGCGATCGCGGCATAAACCCCGGTCAGGGGATCGACCAATCCGATCCGGACCGGCGTTTCGCCTCGAGCCTTGATGATGAAGGGGGAAGAAAATTGCACCGCAGCAATCGCGGCGGTTGTTTTAAGGATCGTCCGCCGATCGACCGGCCGGGATCGTTGCGAGGTAACCATGCTGTCCTCCCAGACAAAGCGCTCATTTTTGATGGCAGGCATTCTTCGATGCCTTTATCGGGTGCGAGCGTAGCCTGTCCGGCCGGGCTTTGCCAATCGTGAAGCCCCTGAAAAACCTGCAACCTTCGGCCTAGGAAGCGCTCCTGGAGGATGCTGCCGCCGATTCTGCGTCGGCTATCGCTCCAGTGCTGCTTTAAGCGCCAGTCGCCGGCGGATTGGCTGGCGGATGTGGCTTCTCGCCGGAGCCGCCGGAGCGCTTCTTCGCGCGTTCGCGCAGCTTTTGGAATGTCACGTAGAGCGTCGGCACCATGAAAATCCCGATCGAGCTCGCGGCCAACATGCCGCCAAACACCGCGGTACCGACCGCCCTGCGGCTGATCTCGGCGGCGCCGGTGGCAATGACCAGCGGCAGCAGACCGAGAATGAAGGCGATCGAGGTCATCATCACGGCGCGGAACCGCATCTGCGCACCGAGCACCGCGGCGTCCTCGATCGCGGCGCCGCTCTCGCGCTGCTCCTTGGCGAATTCGACGATCAGGATGCCGTTCTTGGCGGCCAGCGCGATCAGCACCACGAGCCCGATCTGGCCATAGAGATCGAGATTGAGGCCGGCAATCTTGATCCCCAGATACGATCCGAATACGCCGACCACGACCGACAGCAGCACGGGTACAGGAATCATCCAACTCTCATACAGCGCAACCAGGAACAGATAGGCGAACAGCACGGCGAGAGCGAGGATGATGCCGGTCTGGCCAGACGCCTGCTGCTCCTGATAGGCGGTGCCGGTCCATTCGAAACTGTAGCCCGCCGGCAGCGTCGTATTGGAAATCTCGGTCATGGCGGCGAGCGCCGTGCCCGAGGAGACGCCAGGCGCCGGGCTGCCGTTGATGGTGACCGAGCGGTAATTGTTGTAGCGGGTGATGACCTGCGGTCCGGTGACGATCTTGATGCCGGCGATCGAACGGATCGGTACCATCGCGCCGGCGCTGTTGCGCACATAAATCTGCCAGATGTCCGAAATGTCGCCGCGATTGGACGCCTCGCCCTGAACGTTGACCTGCCAGGTGCGGCCATAGAGATTGAAGTTGTTGACATAGATGCCGCCGAGCGTCGCCTGCAGCGCGGTGAACACGTCGGCCATGTTGAGGCCGAGCGCCTGCGCCTTGGCGCGGTCGATGTCGAGATAGATCGACGGATTGGTCGCCGTGAAAGTCGAGAACACGCGCGCGAGCCGCGGGTCGCGGTTGGCGGCGCCGATCAGCCCGCTGGTGACGCTGCCTATCGCGGCCGGATCCTGTCCCTCCAGCGCTTCGAGTTGGTATTCGAAGCCGCCGCTGGTCGAGAGCCCGATAATCGGCGGCAGGTTGAACGGCAGCACGTTGGCCTGACGGATCTGCGCGCCGGCGCCGAACGTGCGCCGGATCAGCGCCTGCGCCGAATCCGCCGCCGACTTGCGATCCGCGAACGGCTTCAGCCGCGCCACCATGAAGGCGTTGTTCGGTTCGGATGCGCCGTCGAGCAGCGAAAAACCGATGATCGACAGCGTGTGTTCAACGGCCGGCATCTGCTTCAGCAGCGCTTCAACCTGTTTTGTCACTTCGCTGGTGCGCGCCACCGATGCGCCATCTGGCAATTGCACCGAGATGAAGAAGGCCCCCTGATCCTCTTCCGGCAAAAACCCCGTCGGCGTCAAAAGCGACACCCCGAATATGCCGCCCGCGAATACCAGCACAAGCAGCAGCGACAGCGCGGCCATTCGAACCAGCCGGCGCACGCCGCTGGCATAGCGGTCGCGGACCCAGTCGATGCTACTGAGCACCCGTCCCATGATGCCGCGCCGCGGCCCGGTGTGACGCAGGAACACCGCGCACAGCGCGGGCGACAATGTCAGCGCGTTCATGGCCGAGATCACCATCGCCGCGCTGATGGTCACCGCGAACTGGCGGAACAGCGTGCCGGAGATTCCGGGAATGAAGGCGATCGGCACGAACACCGACAACAGCACCAGCGTGATCGCGATGATCGGCGCGGTGATCTGGGTCATGGCTTTCTTGGTGGCTTCGGCCGGTGAAAGTTCCGGTTCCTCCTCCATCACGCGTTCGACGTTCTCGACCACCACGATGGCGTCGTCGACCACGATGCCGATCGCGAGCACCATCGCCAGCAGCGACACCGTGTTGGCCGAATAGCCGAGCACCAGCAGCACGGCGAAGGCGCCGATCAGGCTGACCGGAACGGCGATCGCCGGGATGACGGTGGCGCGCAGATTGCCGAGGAACAGAAACACCACGATCACCACCAGGACGAAGGCTTCGCCCAGCGTCTTCAGCACTTCCTTGATGGTGTCGCTGACAAAGGTGGTGGAATCATATTGCACCAGATAGCTCAGGCCGGCCGGAAACCGCCCTGACAGTTTTTGCAGCGTCGCCTGCACCGCCGCCGCCGTCGTCACGGCATTGGCGCCGGGCGCGAGATAAATGCCGATCGGCACCCCGGCGCGGCCGTCGATCCTGGACTCGCTGTCGAGATTTTGCGCGCCGATCTCGACCCGGGCGACGTCGCTGATCCGCAGCACCGAGCCATCCGGGTTCGCCCGCAGCACGATATTGCCGAACTGCTCGGTCGTGGTCAGCCTGCCCTGTGTCTGCACGTTGAACTGGAACTGTTGCTGGTCGCTGATCGGCCGTGCGCCGATGCGGCCGACCGGCGCCTGCACGCTCTGGGCGCGGATGGCGGCGATGACATCGGAGGGCGCCAGATTGAGGCTGGTGAGCCGCTGCGAATCGAACCAGATCCGCATCGAGTAATTCAGTTTCGCGAACAGGCTGGCCTGGCCGACCCCCGGGGTGCGCGAAATCGCGTCGAGCACGTTGATGATCGCATAATTGGTGATGAACAGCGGGTCCTGCTCGCCGTTGGCGCTGTAGAGCACGATGAACTGCAGGATCGCCGAGGATTTCTTCTGCACCACCAGGCCCTGCTGCTGCACTTCGGGCGGCAGTTGCGACAGCGCGGTCTGAACGCGGTTGTTGACGTTGACGGTATTGATGTCGGGATTGGTGCCGAGTGCGAACGAAACCGTGAGCGTGTAGCTGCCGTCATTGCCGCTGGTCGACTTCATGTAGAGCGCGCGATCGACGCCGACCACCTGCGCCTCGAGCGGCTGGGCGACGCTGGTCTCGACCACTTCGGCGGACGCGCCGGGAAACACGCCGGTGACCGTGACCTGCGGCGGCACGATGTCGGGAAATTGCGCCACCGGAATCTGCAATAGCGCGAGCCCGCCCGCGATGGTGATGACGAACGCGATCACGATCGCGAGACGGGGGCGGTCGACGAAAACAGCGGAAATCATTTGCCATTGCCCGCTGGTTTCGTCGCGTCCGCGGCGCTGCCATCGCTTTGCGCGGGGCCGTCACCTGCGGCGGCCTTCATGCTCGACAGGATCAGCGCACTCGCCGGCCCGGGCGAGACGGGCTGGTCGGGCCGCACCCGTTGCAGGCCTTCGACGATCACCTTGTCGCCCGGCGCGAGCCCGGTGAGGACGGAAGCGATGGTGGTGGTCGACTGGCCGAGCTGGATCCGGCGCTGCTCGGCCTTGTTGTCCGGCCTGACGACGAAGACATAATCGCCCTGCTGGTCGGACAGCACGGCGGAGCGCGGGATCGCCAGCACCTCGACCGGCTGCACGCCTTCCAGCAACACGGTGACGAATTCGCCGTCGGTCAGTTGGCGGACCGGACCGCCCGTGACGGAAGGATCGTGCAGCGTTGGATTGGGGATCGCGCCGCGTACCGTGAAAGTATCGGTGCTTTGCGCGATGGTGTTGTCGACGAAGTCCAGCTTGCCGGTCTGGTCATAGATATGCCCGTCCGTCAGACGGAGCTTGATCACCACCGCGTTGAGGCCACCTCGGGTCGCGTAGCGGTCGCGCAGCTCCAGCCCCTGGCGCACCGAGACCGGAAAGATGACGTACATCGGGTCCTGGCTGACGATGGTGGTCAGCACGCCCGACCCCGGGCTGACGACGTTGCCTTCGGTCACCGCGGTTCGGCCGATCTTGCCGTCGATCGGCGAACGGATCTCGGTATAGTCGAGGTTGATCTGGGAAGATTGCACCTGGGCCTCGGCGGCCTGCACCTGAGCCTCCAGGCTGCGCTGGTTGGCCAGCGCGGCATCGTAGGTCGATTGTTGGCCGGCTGGCCCGGTGAGCAGGATACGCGCCCGCTCGGTCGTCAATTTGGCGTTTTCCAGCGTCGCCTGCAATTGCGCGACCTGCGCTTTTTTGGAGGCGAGATCGGCCTCGAACGGACCGCGTTCGAGATGGTAGAGTTCGTCCCCCTTCTTGATCTCGGCGCCTTCCTCGAACAGCCGCTTTTCCAGAAACGCGGTGACGCGCGCGACCACGTTGACCCGGTTGACCGCCTGGATTCTTCCGAGAAATTCGTTGGTTTCGGTGATCGGTCGCTTGGTTGCTTCGACCACACCTACCGCAGGCGGCCCGCTTGCGGCTGGCTGCGCCTGGATCGCGGCGGTTGCTCCAACTGCAATCGCGCCGGCAGTCAGCAGGATGATAGGCACTCTCGCGAGAAGCATTCGGGCGCCCTCACCATGACCATGAGCCTATCCTAGCATAGCCCGGTTCAGTCGATCAGCCGGATTGAATTTCTTGTGACAGGGAACAATTCGGGCGCGGCGTGCCGCGACCCGCCGGTCGATCCCCGGCTATCGCTACCGGCAAGACGTGGATGGCCGGGCACAGGCGAGCGAAAGCGACGCCGTCCTTCGGACGGCTATGCCCGGGCATGACGAACTCTGATGTTCGCCGCGGAGCATGACGATTCAGCGCAAGTCGAAACGCCGCTAGAGTGGTTCGCAGGTTGTCCGGACGGTGCGTGGACGCCCGCAATAGGCGAGCCCGCCCAGCGGATTGGAAAATGTATATTGGTGTTTGCCGCGGTTGAGCCGGTGGCTTATCTTCAGGACGCAGGTCTTCCCGGTCACATACAGATCGGCGATCACGCTGTTGTTCGGGTAATACCGGATGGCCTGCAGGTGGCGACTGCCGGCCACGCGCAGCGAGGCTGCACCAAACTCCGCTTCGACAGGCTTGCTTCCGAGAGTCGTGGCATAATGCTCCTGCTTGACCGCCATCCCCATGGCGATACCGGTGACGTCAAGGGATGCGTGGCGATCGACAGTCAGCGTGCCGACGCCTTCGACCCGGACGGCAAAGTCCCGAATCTGCGGCTTTTCACAATCGGCAATTCCGTCGTAGCCGAACTTGGCGCGCATCACCACATCCTCCGCAAACGAAGAACTCGGCAAAACGATCAGCCCGACAACGACGATGCAGGATGTGCAAATGAATTTTGTGCGCCCCATCGCCAACCCTTTCCTGAAAAAATTTCAGCTCAAAAATTGCCCGGGCGCGTCATGCAAAATCGCCCGGCGATGCAGAAACAGACGGCCGCAATTGACCGCGAAAACGCCCCATGACCAGGCCCGCCGCGAAGGGCATCGAGCCTATCGCCCGGTCGTGGTCGGCGCAAGCTATCCCGCGCGTCCCGCGACTGCATCTCGAGCCGGCATCAATGCCCGGCGGCGTTCTTGGCGGCGGCGTTGTTCAGCACGATCAGGGCATCGACGGCGACGCCGCTCTTGGTATTGATCAAAAATGGATTGACGTCGATCGAGGCGATGCGCTGGCCTGCGTCGGCCATCAAATTGGACAGGCCGACCAGCGCCTTGACGGCGGACGCCTCGTGCAGCGCCGGCTTGCCGCGATAGCCCTTCAGCTTCACGCCGGCCTTGGTTCTCCCGATCAACTCCCTGGCTTCGGCCTCATCGAGCGGCGCGCCGGCGAGCGCGACATCCTTCATCAGTTCGATATCGACGCCGCCGGTGCCGAACAGCACCACCGGCCCCATCTCGGCATCGAGCGCGCTGCCGACCACAAGCTCGAGCTCGGCCTTGACCTGCTGCGCGATCAGGATGCCCTCGAGTTTCGGTTTGCCTTTCAGTTTCTTCACCCGCGCGGTGATGTCGTTGAAGGCCTTTTTCACTTCAGCGGCGCTGTTGAGGTTCAGCACCACGCCGCCGATGTCGGATTTGTGCAGGATCTCGGCGCTGACCACCTTGGCGACGACGGGAAACCCGATTTTCTTGGCGATCTTGACGGCGTCGGCCGCGGTCTGCGCGATCTCTTCCTTCGACACCGGAATGCCGTAGGCCTTCAATAGTTTTTTTGAGGCGACCTCATCGAGCGCGGCGCCGTTGGCGTGCTTCAATACCTTTTCCAGTGTCGCGCGCGCGGAAGCGCTGGAGCTCGAGGTGATCTCCGGCACCACCTTGCGCAGCGAGGCATACTCGATCAGCGCCTTGATCGCGCCCACCGCCCGGTCCAGGCCCTGCATCACGGCGATATGCGGCAGCGACTTGCGCAAGCCCTTGGTGAATTCGGTAAAGCCGATCGACATCGTGCTGATATAGACCACGGGCTTGCTGGCGGCACCCGCCATCTCGTTGACGATGCGCAAATTCTTTTCGCGCAGCTCGTGCGGCGCCTTCGGCAGTTCGGCGTCGATGATGACGATGTCGGTGTCGGGATCGTCGATCATGATTCTGATCGACTGCATGTAGACGGATGGATCGACGACCGCAGCGAACCCCGCATCGAGCGGATTGCCGACGATGGAGCCGGGACCAAGCATCTTTGCAAGCTTTTCGCTCGCACTCGCGCTCAACGGCGCAAAGTTCAGGCCGGCCGAAAAGAACGCGTCGATCAGAAGACCGCGCTTGCCGCCCGACAGGGTCACCGCGGCAAGGCGATTGCTTTTCGGCGGATCGGCGTGGACAAAGCACTCGGTGGTCTCGATCAACTCGTCGAGACCGCCTACGCGGATCACGCCTTCGCGCCTCGAGATGGCGTCGAACGTCTCGATTGAGCCGGCGAGCGCGCCGGTATGCGCCATCGCGGCGGCGCGGCCGCCCTCGGACGCCCCGAGTTTCAAGGCGATCACCGGCTTTCCCGCCGCGCGCGCGGCCTTGCAGGCGTCGCGAAATCCCTTGGTGTTGCGGACGCCCTCGAGATAAACCACGATCACGCGGACCTGAGGATCGGCGGCGAAATAGCTCATCAAATCCGGTGTCTCGAGGCCGGCCTCGTTGCCGGTCGTGACCATGTAGCCGACGCCGACGCCGCGATCTTCCAGCGCCTGGCGGATCGCCATCACGATGGCGCCGGACTGGCCGGCGATCGCCACCGGACCTGCCTCCATCGTGACGACGCGGTCGTCGATATTGGTGAAAAGTTTCTCGCCGGCGCTCAAATTGCCGAGGCAGTTCGGGCCGGTGACCGCAAGCCCGGTCTCGCGGATCGCCTGCTGCAACTCGCCGGCGAGCTTCTGGCTCTCCTCATCCTGCAATTCGCTGAAGCCCGAGGTGACGATGGTCGCCGAGCGGGCGCCGGCGGCCGCCGCGTCACGAATGACCTGCACGGCAAAACGCGCCGGCACCAGCACCAGCACGTGATCGGGCTTTTCGGGCAGGCTTGCAAAATCCTTGTAGCAGGGCACGCCCCAGATGGTTTCGCGCCTGGCGTTGACCGGAAAAAGCCCGCCTTCGTAGTGGTATTTGATCAGATTGTTCCAGATGCGCTCGGCATAGTTGCCCGGCTTGTCGGTTGCGCCGACCAGCACGATGTTGCGCGGATGCAGCATCGCATGAATGCTGTTGACGATGTCACTGGCGTCACGCGAGGGCGACCACTGGCCGGCTGATGTGCTTGTCCGAGCTTCCATAGGCGTAACCCTCACGCTGCTTTTTTGCGGAACCGAACGATCCAATGGCGATCGCCGCTTCCTGCGACTTTTCAATTCTTATTATGAGGAGTTGAGAGGTGTGGCAACTCGCGGCCGAATGTCCGCCCCGCGGGATATCTGCGCTTACCAGGCCGGTCGCGGCCGCGGTGGCGAGGCGATGCCGGCAAGCAGAACGGCAAGGATGCCGGTGAGGAAAATGCCATCGAAGGTCCCGGCGCCGCCGATCGAGGCAACCGGCGCGCCGAGGCCGCTGACCTTGTCCAGGTTAAGAAGATCGGCGCCGATCAGCGTTCCCATGGAGCCGCCGATATAGGCGAGCGGGGCTGCGTATTCGCGGGACAGGATAAGTGCAACGATGGCCGTGGTCACGACAGGCACAAATACCGGTACCGCAATGCCAACCCCCGCGACCGGCGTGGCCATCGAATGGATCACCGCGGCGATGATGGCGGTCGCGATCGCCGCCTTGAGCCACAATTGATATCGAAGGACAAGATAAGTGGACATCATGGCCGGGATCACGGCGCCGCCGACATTCACGGCGAGCACGGTGCCGGGCCAGGAGGTCACGTAAGGCACGACATAGCGCATGCCGTAGAAATCCACGATCTGTCCCGACATGGCCTGTTTCCCGGGCAGCACCGTGACCGGAATATTGAAGTAGCTGCCGATCAGCGAGCCGAACAGCAAAAACAGCGCGGCGCCCGGCCCGATCCCGAGCCGCATATAGGCATATCGGAGAATGCGAAGCTGGATCAGGATGATCAGCCCCGCGAACACGAACACCAGGATCGAGAAGAAGGCTGGCGTCAGCGGCAAATAGTGAACCTGGGAATCCATGGTTTTGGTGGCTCAGTCTCGGTTGGCTCGCTGTAGTTCCGACTACCGGTTGAGGTATTTATTTCCCACGGCGCGGCAAGGGTGAATCTGAGCATCAATTTGGGCACGAATCCGTGTGCACGCACCTGCGTTAAGGTCCGGCCGATCATTCCGCGTGAGCATCCGGATCAAGGAACTGCCTGCGAGGTGCCGTTCGGCAGATGTTCCTCGCCTGCGCCGTGAGGCTCTATCATGGTGGCATGCAGGACGTAGCGTTTCGGCCCCGGCGTCACCGCGTCGAACGGCCAGCAGGTCGACAGCACCAACTGGTATCCGTCGGCGAGGGGATCGATGCCCGAATCATCGAACCGCACCACCGACGCGCGGTCGGCGCGATAGCGGAAGGCGTGGCCGTCGCTTCGCGTGACCACGATCTCGTCGCCGATGGCGACGTCCTTCAGGAAACGGAAATGCGTATCGCGGTGCGCGGAATAGACCGCGACGCCACGCTCGCCGGCATTGGGCGTGAGCTCGACATGACCGGGCCCGAAGGCGAGCGCCTGGCCGCTGCTCCCCGACAGCACGATGGCGCTGGCATGAAGCCGCTTCACGTCGATGCGCGCCACCGGCCAGGTATCCGCCCACGACCAGGGTTTTGTCGGATGTCCGCTGGCAATGGTCTCGGCAAACGCCCGCTGCAGCAGGACCTGCGCGGCGAGGGCCTTGGCGTGGATGTAGACGCCTTCCCCGAACAGCACGAGACCGGCGAGGGCGAGGGCAAGGATGGCGGCAAGGGTGGTGGCGCGGCGGGTCATCGGTATCCTTTCTCCGTCATTACGAGCGATGCATCTTGTCGTCCCGGCGAACGCTGGGACCCATACGCCGTGCTCTCGCGTTAAGACGCTGTGGCAGTTGCCTTTGCCAACGACTTGGATCGGTGGTTATGGGTCCCGGCTCAAGGCCGGGACGACGAGATGGTTGGCTCGCAACGACGGTGGAGAGAAAATTCGCGCGCGGCCCTGGGCGGAGGCCGCGCGCGCTCTTGGGAGGAGTGGGGACGGCTCCTCCTTTCATCCGGCGTCAACGCGCAAACGTCTGACGCCGGTTGAACAGGAACAGGATCAGGCTGAGCGCGAGCAGGATCGAGCCGATAATCATCTTCAGTTCGGCATCGGTCGCCGTCCTCGGCAGCGTGATCGTGGCGGGGTTTTCGGCAACGACGGGGAGCGCACGCTTTGCCGACGCGAGGTGCACCCGCGCGTCGCCGGCCTCGGCGCGCCGCTTACCCTTAGGTGACAGCGGCCGCGCCCGCTCGCCGAACACCTTTTCAAAATCCCAGCCCGCCGGCAGGTTGAGCGGCAACTCGGCGAGCTTGAGCGGCTCGCCCGCAGGGCGGCTCGGCGTCTTGTCGACCGCGACCAGGCTGGTCAGCCGGGTGACGAGCTGATGCTCGAGCGCCAGGGCCAGGATGGTCTTGTCGGCATCTTCGGGAGGGGTCTGCCGCATCGTGCGGGCGATCTCGGCGTCGTCGATCTTGCGCCGCGCCCACAGTTTTGACAGCCCCTTGCCCTCGGCGGCGTTCTTGACCGGCAGCGTCACCACCCAGGGCCGGTCGCCGATGCGGCCTTTGATCTCGATCGAGCCTGATAGCTTGTCGAGTCTTGCCGCGAGCACCAGCGGCTCGTCGCGATAGAGGTCGGGGATTGCCGCCGGCGTCAAATCGGCGCTGGCGTCGGAGAATCTTGCGGTGAGGCCGGTCACCGCGGGATTTTCGAGTTTGGCGAACAGCCCGCGCATCCGTTCCTCGACCTGTTCGACCGAACCGATATGGGTAAACGTTCCGCGGCCGAGTTCGGCGGCGCGCGTCATCAGGAAGGTGTTCGGCGCCGAGCCGATGCCGACCATGAACACGCGGGAGCGGCCGCGCATCGCGGTGATGGTGTCGAACAATTGCTGCTCATTGCCGATCGCGCCGTCGGTCAGGAATACCACCTGGCGGACGTAATTCGCGTCGCCGTTACCGGAATCGGTCAACGCCGCGCGCATCGCCGGCACCATCTCGGTGCCGCCGTTGGCCCGCAGCGCATCGACGAACGCGGTGGCGCGGCGAAGATGCTCCGCGTCGGCCGGGACGGGGCTGCCGAACAGCACGTCCATGGTGTCATCGAAGCGGATCACATTGAAGCGGTCGCCCGGCTGCAAGCGGCCGAGCGCGTAGAGCAGACTGGCCTTGGCTTGTTCGATCGAGGTGCCGCCCATCGAACCCGAATTGTCGATCACGAACACCACCTCGCGGGGCAACGGCTTCTGTTCGGCCTGCTCGACCGACGGCGGCGTCACAAAGGCCAAAACATAATCGGCATTGCCGACATGCTCGCGGAACAGCCCGACCGACGGCGCTTTTTCGGCCGCGGGTTTCCAGGTCAATTCGAAATCGCGATCCGCCGGCACCACGCCGTCGGCGAGCCTGATGATGCGCGTCGTATCGTCGGGGCTTTCGATCTTGACCTGATGGAAGTGCGATTTCACCTCGCCGAGCGGAAAGCCGGCCTGCAGGCGAACCGTGATGCTGGTCGGATTGACCGGCGCGTTCTGCGCAGGATCCAATATCCTGGGCGAGATGCGGTCGCGGTCCGGCACCGGATCGGATGCGGTCGCGCCCCAGCCGCCGCCGTCGGGCCGGAACTCGACACTCTGCACCACCGGCGCGGGGTTATAACGCGGACCGACCACCATCGGCACCCGCAGCGAAAACTCGTTGCCCGACTGTTGAACCGGCTCCTGGTATTCGATCTGCACCAGCACCGTTTCGCCAGGACCGATATTGGCAACCGAATTGGTAAAGATATTCGGCCGCTCCTGCTCGGTCAGCGCGGCCTTTTGTCCGTTGGCGCGGGCCTGCTCGTAAACGGCGCGCGCCTGTTGCCGCTCCTTGATCTCGCCGACCACGACGCGGTCGCCGATCACCATTTTGAGCGTGTCGACCGCGCCGCCCGAAGGCAGCGGATAGACGTAGGTCGCCTCCACAAAATTTCGCGTCGGGTTTTTGAAGATCTGCGTGACGCGGGCCCGGACCGTCGGGCCCGATACGGTGAGGTCGACATCGATGCCGAGCCGTATCGCTTCGGTGGGGCCGCCGCTGTCGCTTTTCAGAAGCAGCGTACCGGATCGCACGTCGGCCGGCCCGGCAAAGGCGAGTTTTTGGCCTTGCGCCGACCACGACGGCTCAAAACTCACAAATAATGCCGCAAATCCAATCAGGACTACGGCGGTGGCTTGCATCATGAAATACAGCGCAAGCCAGACGAGACGCGACAGACCGGAGCGGCCGCCGGTCCTCATTTCATCGCAGGTGGACATTTCGTTCACTCCTGGGGGTGATTCCAATGCCCACTTTTGTGCGGGGAGCCTTGTCCTGGCGCGAGCAGAATGATCGGCCTTGTTCAGCCGCGCGCCTTTTTGGCGCGCCGTGGCGAAGGCGAGATTGTGCGGCTTTGTGCTGAATTGTGCGTCTGCTAGGATGTCCGGCATGACGAGGGCAGGGCGATGCTGACGCCGGACAAACAACTTTCTGCCGAACAAAGCCGGCAGGTGGCAGAGACCATTCGCGAGGAAATCGCCCGCCGCCGCATCTCCCGCCAGACTCTGGCCGCGCAGGCAAAACTCAGCCTCTCGACCCTGGAGAAGGTGCTGGGCGGCCGCCGCCCGTTTACGCTGGCTACGACGGTGCGGCTCGAGCAGGCGCTCGGCGTCTCCTTGCGCAAGGGCCAGGAGGCCGCGCCAGCGCCTGCGGTCAACGGCGACGTCTCGCCGGACGGCTTAGGTGCTTATTCGCGCCGCTCGGTTACTTGGCTCGAAGGCATCTATGTGACGCTGCGGCCGTCGTTCGGCGACAAGGATGCAATCTATGCCTATCGCACCGAGATCGCCTGGGACGCGGCGGTCTCATCGCTTGTGTTTCGCGAAGGCGAGAGGATGGACGCCGCCTACGCCCAGTTTGGCGAAGTCGCGGTGCCGAACCAGTCGGGCCACATTTATCTCGTCACCAACCGGCACGGCCAGCATCGCCTGATCACGGTCTCGCGTCCGCGGATATCCGGCGAAATGTACGGCATCATCACGACGCTGCTCGCCGGACGCGGCTCGATGCTGACGCCGATCGCCGCCCCCATCGTGTTTTTGCCGATCAAGTCGGTCGCAAACCCGACGCTGGGGCGGATTTCATCCGACGACGCCAACTACCCCCTCTACCGTGAGCACCTCCGCCGTACCACCGACGAGCCGTTCGCGTTGTTTCTGCCGGGGTAGTATCTATCGAATTGGAATCGGCTTCCCCATGCTCGGTGCCACCTCTCCCCTTGTGGGAGAGGTCGGATTTTCGCGCAGCGAAATTCCGGGTGAGGGGTTCTATCCGCGAGTCCACGTCTGTGGATAGAACCCCTCACCCCAACCCTCTCCCACAAGGGGAGAGGGAGCTCACCGCCGTCGGCGAGGTATCGAGCACGAACTCACCTTATCAATCAGCCCCCCGTTTCGGCGCTGATGATATCCCCGAACAGCTCCCATTTGCCGCCCTTGAACTGCATCATCTTGAGCTGTTCGATCGGGGCAAAGTCGGACGCCGAGGTGTTGACCCGGATCCCCGGGATCAGCGTATCCGGCGTGAAGTCTTTCAGGCTGGCGGCCTGCTTCATCACGTTTTCCCGGGTCAGGTCGTCGCCGGCCTGCTTCAGCACCTGCACCATGGTCTGCGCCGCGGCATAGCCGTACACCAGATTGGCATCGGAGATGTTCGCACCCGGCATGTATTTGTCGACGAACGCCATGAACTTCTTCATGCCGTCATCGTCCTTCCATTGCGCGTCGGAGGCGTCCTTGAGATAACCCGCCGACAACACGCCTTCGGACGCATCGAGGCCGGCAGGCTTCATCACCGCGCCGATCGAGATCGAAACGTCGGTCATCAGGTGCATCGGCTTCCATTCCAGCTCGGCCATCTTCTTGATCGCCTGGGCGGCGAATTTCGGCGTCGCGATATTGACCACCACGTCGGCGCCGGTGCCCTTCAATTTGACGATATGGGAATCGATCGAGGGCTCGGTGGTCTCGTAGCTTTCCTCGGCGATGAGAATGGAAGAGGCCTTGTCGCCGAACACTTCCTTCAGGCCGGCCACATAATCCTTGCCGAAATCGTCATTCTGATAAAACACCGCGACCTTGGCGTTTGGCTTTGTCTTCAAAATGTACTTTGCGAAAATTCTGGCTTCGACCCGGTAGCTCGGCTGAAAGCCCATGGTCCACGGAAAATCCTTCGGGTCGTTCCACTTGCTGGCGCCGGTGGCGAGGAAGAGCTGCGGGACTTTCTTGGTATTCTGATATTTCTGCACCGCGCTCTGGGTCGGCGTCCCCAGCGCGTTGAACACCAGAAACACCTCGTCGCTCTCGATCAATTTGCGGATCTGCTCCACCGTCTTCGGCGGGCTGTAGCCGTCGTCGTAGCTGATAAAGTTGATCTTGCGGCCGTTGATGCCGCCGGCATCGTTGATCATCTTGAAATAGGCATCCTCGGTCTTGCCGATGACGCCGTAGGCGGAGGCAGGCCCGCTATAGGCCTCGACATTGCCGATCTTGATTTCAGAGTCGGAGGCGCCGGTGTCGTATTTCTTCTGTGCGAGCGCGCCTTGGGTGGAGAGCGCAACCAGCGCCGATGCCGCGGCGGCCGTTATCAGGCACGAGGCGAGCAAGGGCAGTTTCTTGTTCTTCATAATCTGTACCTTTTCTTGGTTTTCGAGATTGGCGAACGGGATGGAGATCGATGTTTAGGCAAACGTTGACTTGACGAACGCTACTTGGCGACGGTTGCCGCCTGAATGGACTTGATTTTACGGCTGATCCTTCAGTTGGCGGGCCATATAAGGATAGTGTCTTGCGTTGAGTGGCTAGGCTGTGGCCTGATCGGCATTGTTGCCGGAGCCAGCCACTCGACGCAAGTTGGGGGAGGCGTTTTCCGGCCATCGTAGCAACGACAAGACCAAGTACCAAGACAAGGCAAAAAGGGAGGCCGCCGAATGGCAAGCCCATTCTACACCGCCGAACATGAGGCCTATCGGGAGGTGGTGCGCCGCTTTGTCGAAAAGGAGATCGAGCCCTACGCCCATGAATGGGACGAGGCGGGCGGGTTTCCGCGCGTCCTCTATGAGAAGGCCGCCGCGATCGGGCTGCTGGGCCTGGGCTTTCCGGAAGCATATGGCGGCACCGAGGTCGATAATTTCATGTGGATCGTCGCGGTCCAGGAATTGGCGCGGGCCGGCGCCGGCGGCGTCAGCGCCAGTTTAAAAAGCAATTCGATCGGCGCACCGCCGATCGCGCGGGCCGGCAGCCCGGAGTTCAAGGCGCGCGTGCTGCCGGAGATTCTTTCCGGCAAGAAGATCTCGGCGCTCGCGATCACCGAACCGAGCGGCGGCTCTGACGTCGCCAACTTGCGCACGTCCGCGCGCCGCGACGGCGATGTCTATGTCGTCAACGGCGAGAAGACGTTTATTACCTCCGGCATGCGCGCCGATTACATCACGACCGCGGTTCGCACCGGTGGGCCGGGGCCGGAGGGCGTAAGCCTGCTGGTGATCGAGGGCGATACGCCGGGGCTTTCGCGGACACCGTTGAAGAAGATGGGCTGGTGGGCTTCCGACACCGCGACCTTGCATTTTGACAACTGCCGCGTTCCCGCCGGAAACCTGCTCGGCGAAGAGGGCAAAGGTTTCAAGATCATCATGCACAATTTCAATAGCGAGCGGTTGACCATGGCGGCCGGCTGCATCGCGGCCGCGCGGGTCTGTCTCGAGGATGCGACCGACTACGCAAAGCAGCGCCACACCTTTGGCAAGCCGCTGTCGCAGCATCAGGTCATTCGCCACAAGCTGGTCGACATGGCGCAGCGGGTGGCGGCGTCGCAGGCGATGCTTGAAATGCTGGCGTGGCGGCTCGACCATGGCGAGAAGCCGGTCGCCGAGATCTGCATGCTGAAGAACCAGGCCACGCAAACCATGGCGTTCTGCGCCTCCGAAGCGGTGCAGATTTTCGGCGGCGCCGGCTTCATGCGCGGCATCAAGGTCGAGCGCATCTACCGCGAGGTCAAGGTCAACGCCATCGGCGGCGGCAGCGAGGAGATCATGAAGGATCTGGCGAGCCGGCAGATGGGGCTGTGATTTCTCGTCATTCCGGGGCGCCGCGCGGCGGCGAACCCGGAATCTGGAGATGAGTTAAACAATGTCGAGATTCCGGGTTCGCGCTCCGCGCGCCCCGGAATGACACGGAGGACGTAACGACATGATTACGCTTTATCACTGCCACGCCGCGCGCTCGTTCCGGCCGCTATGGATGCTGGAGGAGATGGGCCTGCCTTACGATCTCAAAATGCTGCCGTTCCCGCCGCGGGTATTCGCGAAAGAATATCTCGCGCTCAATCCGCTCGGCACCATTCCCCTGATGATCGACGGCGAAACCAGAATGACGGAATCGTCCGGCATCTGCCATTATCTAGGCACAAGATATGGACCGACGCCGCTGATCGTCGGCCAGGACGATGCAGCCTATGGCGCGTTCCTGAACTGGATGTATTTCAGCGACGCCACGCTGACCTTTCCGCAGACGCTGGTGCTGCGCTACAGCCAGCTCGAGCCGGAGGAGCGGCGCAATCCGCAGGTCGCGACCGACTACGCCAAATGGTTTTTGGGGCGGTTGCGGGCGGTCGAAGCAGCAACCGCGAATGCCGAGACCCTCGTCGCCGGCCGTTTCACCGCGGCCGACATCGTGATCGGCTATGCGCTGCGGCTGGCCGAAAACATCGGATTGGCCAAGGATTTTGGCCCTAACGTTGCTGCCTACTGGCAGCGCCTGCAGGCGCGCGATGGCTATAAGAGGGCCGTCGTCGCTGAAAATCAGGCCGGCGAGCAGCAAAAGGTGGCCCCGCGCGCCCGCTGAATCCCTGCCGGAACCCGGCCATCTCGTCGATGACAGGTGCCGGATTTGCGCTATGGTTGAACTCCGCAACGGCCGAAGAGCCGCCGGGAGGATCAACCATGGACGCGAAAATCAATTCCGGCCATTTGATGCTGATCACGCCCGAACGCGTGTTTTACGCAGGGCTGCTGGGTCGGCCGCGCGAGCGATGCCCGGGGGCGCTGCATGTCTATGTCTCGATCGAGGGCGGCCTGCGCCTGACCACCGGCGACGGCAGTGAAGCCTGCGGCGAACTGTTCGCGGTGCGGCCGAACGTCCGGCACACCATCGCCAGCGACTTTCGCTCGGCGATTTGCGTCGTGATCGAACCGGAGAGCGTAGCCGGCGGGACGTTCGACGCGCTTGTCGGGCTGCTGTCGGGACCCGAGGCGCCACGCGTCGCATGCCGCATTCGCGCCGCCTATGACCGATTGCGCAGGGATCACCGCGACGGCATCTCCAGCGCCGAGCTTGATAGGATGTGCTTCGGCGAAGCGTTGCCGCCGCGCGCGCTCGACCCGCGCGTCGCTAGATCGATCGCGCAGATCGACTGTTTTTCCGGCGAGCCGGTGACGGCGGCAAGCTGCGCGCTGGCTGCCGGATTGTCCTGCTCGCGCTTCCTGCATCTGTTCAAGCAGGAGACCGGGATCTCGTTCCGCGCCTTCCGCGCCTGGAAGCGCGCCCGGCATTTGCTGCACTTCGCCAATCAGAACATCAACCTCGCGCATCTGGCGCAGGATATCGGCTATCCCGACTCCACCCATTTCAGCCACTCGATCCGCCGGTTTTACGGCCTAAAACCGCGCGCGATTTTCTCCGGCTCGCGCGATCTCGCGATCTACCGCAGCGGACGCGTTGGCGAGGCGGCAGCGGTTTAGCGAATTGAGATTTCGTAAGACGCGCTGATGCACCTAGCTCCGTCATGCCCGGCCTTGTGCCGGGCATCCACGTCTTTCTTCTTTACGCGGCCAAGACGTGGATGGCCGGGACGAAGCCCGGCCATGACGAAAATTAGCATCTCGCTCGGCGTCACAAATTCGCGCCCTGGATCACCTCGCCGAACCTGACCCAGCCCGCGCCATCCAGGCGCTGCAACTGGATCTGCTGCAGCGGGTGGTGATTGGTGGGGCTGGTGTTGACGCGGATGCCGGGCAGCAGCGTGGGGATCTCGACGTCCTTCAGGCTGTTGGCCTGCCGCATGATATTTTCGCGCGAAAAATTGCCGTCGCATTGCTCGAGCACTTGCCGCAGCACCATGGCGACCGTGTAGGCATAAAGGTTATAGGCTTCCTTCGCATTGCCGTCGCTGAAATAGGTCGCCATGAATTTCAGATAATCCTTGATGGCGGCATCGTCAGCCCAGGCTGGATCGGAGGCGTCTTTCAGATAGGCCGACGTGATCAGGCCTTGCGCCTTCTCCGGCCCGACCGGATTGATGGTGGAAGAGATCGACGCCGCGCCGCTGGTGACAAAATGCATCGGCTTCCAGCCGAGCTCGTAGATCTTGCGGATCGACTGCGCCGCGAATTTCGCGGTGGTCCCCGAGATCAGCACGTCCGCGTTGCCGGCGCGCAGCGATACCATCTGCGAATCGATGGTGGGATCGGTGACCTCGTGCGACACGGCCGCCGCCTGGGTATCGAACCGCGCGCCCAGCACATCGCGCAAGCCGTGGACGAAATCCTTGCCCAGATCGTCGTTCTGGAACAGCACCGCGAATCTTGTATTCGGATTCTGGCTGAGCGCGTATTTGGCGAACACCTGCGCCTCGATCCGGGCGCTCGGCGCAAAGCCCATGGTCCAGGGATAATTTTGGTAGTCGCCCCATTTGTCGCCGTTCACCGACAAAAACAGATGCGGGACTTTTGCCGCATTGATGTACTTCACCACGGCCGAATTCGGCGCGGTGCCGAGCATGTTGAACAGGAAAGCGACATTGTCGCTCTCGATCAGCCGCCGCGTCTGCTCGACGGTTTTCGCCGGATTAAACGCGTCGTCGTAATAGATGTATTTTATCCGATGGCCTGCGATGCCGCCCTGCTCGTTGAGCATCCGGAAATAGGCCTCCTGGCATCGCGCCTGCACGCCCAGTGCCGATACCGGCCCGCTAAGCGACGTCGTGCCGCCGATTTTGATTTCGGTCGCGGTAACGCCGGGAAGTTCCTCGGCGCGCGAGACGCGAACGCCGGCAAGGGCTGTGATGCCGGCGGCGCCGGTGCCGGCCAGCAACGCGCGACGGTCGAGCACGGCCATGATTTCCTCCCGCGATGTCAGCCTGTTTTCTCAGCCGCTTGCTTGAGCTGACGCTACGACGGGATTCTCGCGCGGTCTTGCGTTGATGTGCTGAAGAGCTTCCGTTGCCGCGGCGGAACCATTCCATGGGCAATGCGCGGGGAAGGAAAATTCTCCTTTAGTTTCAAGCTGATTTGGGTCGTCCAGTCCTCCGCGCAAAAATATTCCGCTTCGTGATTTGCCCAAATCACCCATAAGACTCACGCCATCCCGTTCCACCCAGAGGGGCGTTTCGCGATCGTCACGAACGTTGGAGCGGGATGCGGTGGACGCGGCAGCGCTCTTGACGAACAGCGCTAAGGCGGACGGCGAAGACGTGTGGTCCTGGCACCCCGACGCTGGTGTCAAGCTTGCGGAAGAATTTCCGCAGGTGACGGTGGCAAGAAAGCCCGGCTCACCGGGGAGAGCACGATATAAGCCGTAAACCATTGCGTGGGGAATGCCGGGTGATTCCGGTGTGACCTGACTAACGCGTGTGCTTTTTACTTTCTACCAGCGCACACGCGGCTATCGGGCGCATCGGGCGCCCGGCATTCCCTGCGCCCTCTTCATCGAGAGGGCGGAATGTTCAGAGCAAACCTCGCGCGACTTGCGCGGCGAGATCGCGACGCCGTGGGCGCGCGATGTCTTGCGATGTTGCGGCGCAACCAGGCCATAGCCAGTCAACGCAAGCAGACGTGGCGGCAAAACCCCCATCATGCGAAACGCCGCGCTGCACGACGCGGGCCGCACCTGGGTTGAACAAAATCATGAGCGACAAGGCCGTCATCACCTGCGCGCTGAATGGCGTGCTGACCGATCCGAAACAGCATCATGTCCCGGTGACGCCGGAAGAAATGGCGCGCGAGGCCAAGGCTGCGTTCAACGCCGGCGCCAGCGTGATGCACATCCATCTGCGCCAGCAGGCGCCGGGCAAGGGCCATTTGCCGTCATGGGAGGTCAGTGTTTCCCGCGAAATCCAGCAGGCGATCCGCGAGGCGTGTCCTGGCGTGATCATCAACCACACCACCGGCACGTCGGGCCCGAATTATTCCGGCGCGCTCGATTGCGTGCGCGAAACAAAGCCGGAGATGGCGGCCTGCAACGCCGGCTCGCTGAATTATCTGAAAGTGAAGGCCGACAATAGCTGGGCCTGGCCGCCGATGATGTTCGATAACGCGGTCGAAAAAGTGCAGGACTATCTCGACGTCATGAAGCAGGTCGATACCATCCCCGAATTCGAATGTTTCGATGTCGGCATCGTACGCTGCGTCGGGATGTACCGGCAGACCGGCATGTATTCCGGGCCGCTGGGGTATAATTTTGTGATGGGGGTCGCCTCCGGCATGCCGGCCGATCCGGAATTGCTGCCGATCCTTTTGAGACTGAAGGCGCCGGACGCGCATTGGCAGGTCACCGCGATCGGGCGTGCCGAAATCTGGCCGTTGCATCAGCACTGCGCGGATTTGGGCGGTCATTTGCGCAGCGGGCTGGAAGATACGTTTTATCTCGCCGACGGCACCAAGGTGACGTCGAACGGACAATTGATCGAGAGCCTCGCGGCTTGCGCGCGCCGGACGGGGCGGGAGATTGCGAGCCCGGCGGAAGCGCGGAAGATTTTTGGGATCAGGCATTAGTACAGGCGTCGGCAGTGAGTGAGGCCGTTCCACGAATTCGGTGCACCTCTCCCCTTGTGGGAGAGGTCGGATCGCATCGATAGATGCGATCCGGGTGAGGGGTTCAGGTCTATCGGATAGACCGTGACCCCTCACCCCAACCCTCTCCCACAAGGGGAGAGGGAGTTCACCGCCGCCGTTGATGTAGGGAGGGAACGATATGCAAAATCTCGCGGCGACCGGCGGCGTGCCGGGTCCCGGCCGCATCGGCCGGGTGGCGATCGGCGATCTCCTGAAGCGCGCGGCGGCGCGGTTTCCGGATCGGATCGCAATCACCGACGGCGAGCGGCGCGTGACCTTCACCGAGATCGAGCGCGACGCCAATCGTTTTGCCAACTATCTGGTGGCGCGGCGCCTGAAACCCGGCGCGAAGATTTCGACCATCTGCAATAACTCCGTCGAGTTCGTCAAAGCGCTGTTCGGCATTCACCGCGCCGGCCTGGTCTGGGTGCCCATCAACACCATGCTCGGGCCCACCGACATGGATTTCATCCTCGATCATGCCGACGTGCATTTTGCCCTGGTCGACGACAACCTCCATGCGCAGCCCGACCGCCGCGCGACGCTGCAGAAGCGCGGCATCGATCTGATCGCGGTTGACCTCGCAGGTTCTTCCGCCGCCCAGGGACTGCAAAATTTCAACGAATTGATAAAGGGCCAATCGGACATCGAGCCCGAGATCGATTTCGACGACCGCGACCTCGCGATGATCATCTATACCTCGGGCACCACGTCGCGCCCCAAGGGCGCGATGCATTGCCATCTCGCCGTGGTCATGGCGGTGATGAGCAATTGCATCGAGATGCAGCTTTGCCGCGACGACGGCATCACCGGACAGTTTCCGATCTTCCACTGCGCCGGCCACGTGCTGCTGCTGAGCTACCTTTCGGTCGGCGGGCGCATGGCGCTGATGCGCGGTTTCGACCCCGTGGTCTGCATGGAAGCGATCGTTCGCGACAAGCTCACGGTGTTCGTCGGGTTATCGCTGATGTACCAGGCGATTCTCGATCACCCGCGCCGCGGGGAATTCGACCTCTCCGGCTTGCGGACCTGCATCTACACCATGGCGCCGATGGGCCGGCCGCTGCTGGAGCGCGCGATCGCCGACATGTGCCCGAATTTCGTGCTCAGCAGCGGCCAGACCGAAATGTATCCGGCCACCACGATGTCGCGGCCAGAGGTGCAACTCGAGCGCTTCGGCAATTATTGGGGCGAATCGTTGATCGTGAACGAAACCGCGATCATGGACGACAACGGCAATCTGTTGCCGCGCGGGCAGGCGGGCGAGCTGGTGCATCGCGGGCCGAATGTGATGATGGGCTATTACAAGGACGCGAAGGCAACCGAGGAGGCCCGCAAGTTCGGCTGGCATCACACCGGCGATCTCGCCGTCATCGACGAGCGCGGCGAGGTGCTGTTCCTCGATCGCAAGAAAGACATGATAAAATCCGGCGGCGAGAATGTCGCCTCCGTCAAGATCGAGGAAGCGCTGCTTGCCCATCCCGCCGTGCAAAACGCCGCCGTGGTCGGCCTGCCGCACCCGCAATGGGGCGAGGCGGTGTCGGCGTTTGTCAAATTGAAGCCGGGCGCGTCGGCCGATGAAGCCGGAATCATCGAGCATTGCCGAAAACATCTCGGCGGCTTCCAGGTGCCGAAGCTGGTAAGGATTTTGGACGAGATGCCGATGACCGCGACCGGAAAGCTGCGCAAGGTCGAATTGCGGCAGGCGTATAGCGATCACTTTGCGAAAAAGAGCGCGTGAGAAAAATGATCTCGTCATTCCGGGGCGCGAAGCGAAGCGGAGCGAGCCCGGAATCCATAACCAGGATTGGGGGTTATGGATTCCGGGCCCGCGCCAAAGGGGCGCGTCCCGGAATGACGAGTGGGAAAATTCATGGCCATCATTGAATCCACCATCGCGCCCGGGAGCGACGCCTACAAAGCCAATCGCGATGGCATGCTGGCGCTGATATCGCGGATGCGTGCGCTGGAAGAGCGGACCCGCGCGGCGTCGGCCGCGGCAAAAGACCGCTTTCACAAGCGCGGGCAATTGCTGCCGCGCGAGCGTGTGGCGCTGGTGCTCGATCCCGGCTCGCCCTTCATCGAGCTGATGACGCTTGCGGGCTACATGTTCGACGTATCCGATGCCGACAAGAGCATCCCGGGCGGCGGCGCGATTGCCGGCATCGGGTTTGTGTCCGGCGTCCGCTGCATGGTCAGCGCCAGCGATTCGGGCATCGATGCCGGTGCGCTGCAACCTTATGGCCTCGACAAGACGCTGCGGGTGCAGGAGCTGGCGCTGGAGAACAAGCTGCCTTACGTGCAACTGGTCGAAAGCGCCGGCGCCAATCTGCTGCGCTACCGGGTCGAGGATTTTGTCCGGGGCGGCAATATCTTTCGCAATCTGGCGCGGCTGTCGGCGGCAGGATTGCCTGTCGTCACCGTCACGCATGGTTCGTCGACCGCGGGCGGCGCCTATCAGACGGGATTGTCCGATTACATCGTGATGGTGCGCGGCCGCACGCGCGCGTTTCTCGCGGGGCCGCCGCTGTTAAAAGCCGCGACCGGTGAGATCGCTACCGAAGAGGGGCTTGGCGGCGCCGAGATGCATACCAGCATCTCGGGTCTCGGCGATTATCTCGCCGAGGACGACCGCGATGCGCTGCGGATCGCGCGCGACATCATGGCCAATCTGGAATGGGACCGGCCGGCGAGGGCGCAATCTCCGCATCATCAGCCGCGCCATGATCCCGAAGAGTTGCTTGGCATCATGCCGATGGACCACAAGCGGCCGGTCGACATGCGCCAAGCGATCGCGCGGTTCATCGACGATTCCGATTTCACCGAATTCGGCTCCAATTATGGCCCCGCCACCGTGTGCGGCCACGCCCGCATCGAAGGCCAGGCGATCGGCATCATCACCAATAACGGCCCGCTCGATCCCGACGGCGCCAACAAGGCGACGCACTTCATCCAGGCCTGCTGCCAGTCGCGCACGCCGCTGCTCTATCTGAACAACACCACCGGCTACATGGTCGGCAAAGCCTACGAAGAGGCCGGCATGATCAAGCACGGCTCAAAAATGATCCAGGCGGTGACGTCGGCCACCGTGCCGCAGATCACGATCTATTGCGGCGCCTCGTTCGGCGCCGGCAATTACGGCATGTGCGGGCGCGGCTTCCATCCGCGGTTTTGTTTTTCGTGGCCCAACGCCAAGACCGCCGTGATGGGTGGCGAGCAGGCCGCCGAAACCATGGCGATCGTGACCGAAGCCGCTGCAGTACGGCGCGGCAAGTCGATCGAGAAGGAAAAACTCGATGCGATGAAGGCGCAGATCATCGGCGTGTTCGACGGTCAGATGGACGTGTTCTCGACCAGCGCGCGGGTGCTCGACGATGGTGTGATCGATCCGCGCGACACCCGCAGCGTCTTGAGCGAAGTGCTGGCAATCTGCCGCGAGGCCGAGGCGCGCAGCCCGCAGCGCATGCAGTTCTCGGTGGCGCGGCCATGAGAAACGGATCGACGAAGCCGGTCGCCTTCCGCAAGATCCTGATCGCCAATCGCGGCGAGATCGCGCGACGCATCATGCGCACCGCGCGCCGCCTCGGCTATGGCGTGGTCGCGGTTTATTCCGATGCCGATGCCGGCGCGCTTCACGTGCGCGAGGCGGACGAGGCCGTGCGTATCGGCGAGGCGCTGCCGTCGCAGTCCTATTTGCGGGTCGATGCGATCGTTGCGGCGGCGAAGGCTGGCGGAGCCGACGCGGTCCATCCCGGCTACGGCTTTCTCGCCGAGAACGAAGCGCTCGCACAAGCCTGCCATGACGCGGGCCTGGTGTTCATCGGGCCGTCGCCGGACGCCATCACGGCGATGGGCAACAAGGCGGCGGCGAAGGCGATCATGCAGGCCGCCGGCGTGCCCTGCGTGCCCGGCTATCAGGGCGTGGACCAGAGCGACGCCGTGATGCTCGCCGAGGCCAAGAAAATCGGCTTTCCCGTGATGATCAAAGCCGTCGCCGGCGGCGGCGGACGCGGCATGCGGCTGGTCGCGGATGCGGCCGCGTTTGGCGACGGCCTGCGCGGCGCGCGGTCGGAGGCGAAAAGCGCATTCGCTGATGCGACCGTGATGCTGGAACGCGCGATCGTCGATCCCCGCCACATCGAGATTCAAGTGTTCGGCGACCGCTACGGTAACGCCATTCATCTCGGCGAGCGCGATTGCTCAGTGCAGCGGCGGCACCAGAAATTGATCGAGGAGGCGCCGTCACCGAAAGTTTCACCGGAATTACGGGCGCGGATGGGCGCGGTTGCGGTTGGCGCGATCAAATCGCTTGGTTATGAGGGCGCCGGCACGCTGGAATTCCTGCTCGATCAGAACGGCGAATTCTATTTCATGGAAATGAATACGCGGCTGCAGGTCGAGCATCCCGTCACCGAAGCGATCACCGGGCTTGATCTCGTCGAATTGCAACTGCGCGTGGCGAGTGGCGAGCCGCTGGCGCTCCGGCAGGAGGACATTCACTTCTCGGGGCATGCCATTGAAGTGCGGCTATGCTCGGAGGACGCGGCCCACGATTTCATGCCGCAGTCGGGAAAAATGGCGCTGTGGCAAATGGCGGACGAAATCCGCATCGACCATGCGCTGCAATCCGGCCTTGAAATTCCGCCGTTTTACGACTCGATGATTGCGAAATTGATCAGCCACGGCGCTACTCGCGACGAGGCGCGTCGAAAACTGATCCATGGCCTCGAACACACCGCCGCCTTCGGCGTGACGACCAATCAGGCGTTTCTTGGGGCCTGCCTGCGGCATCCGGCCTTCGCGGCGGGGGAAGCGACGACCGCGTTCATTGGAAAATATCGCGACGAGCTGCTGGCGGAAAGCAAAGGGGCGGCTTCCGATATCGCGCTTGCGGCGCTGTTGCTGTATGTCACCGATCCCCATGCGCCGCCGTGGCGGAGCGGGCGGACGCTGGCGGCGGCGTTTCCGCTTCCGCTTCGCATCGAACTCAATGGTGGCATTCACGACCTCGAAATCGTGCGTGAGCGCGACGGCGGTTATGTCGCAAGCCTCGATGGGGGCGAGCATCGCTTCGACATCGACGAGCTCGGTCGCGACAACATTCGTTTCCGCGGCGACGGCCTGATGCAATCGGCAAAATTCTTTCGTGAGGGCGACAGACTTTACATCCTGCACCGGGGCGTCACGGTTTCGGTCCGCGATCTCACGCTGGCGGCGCCGGCTGCGGCGGCGTCAGGCGCTAGCGACGGCAAGGTTCGCGCCGCGATGAATGGTCGGGTCGTGGCAGTTCTGGTCAAGCCGGGCGAACGCGTTGAGGCCGGCCAGCCGGTGATGACGCTGGAAGCCATGAAGATGGAACATGTGCACGCGGCACCCATCGCCGGCACGATTGCCGCCATCGATGTCGCGGAGGGCGAGCAGGTGACGACGGGGAAGGTTGTGGTGGAGATCGAGATTGAAGCACCACTCCCCGTCGTCCCGGCCTTGAGCCGGGACCCATAACCACCAATGTTTATTTGGCGGCAAGCTGGGACCACAACCAAGCGCACAACGAGCATCGGTGGTTATGGGCCCCGGCGTTCGCCGGGGCGACGATGGTTATTGGCTCGCTTGCCCCGTCCCCTCATTCAGCCAGCACGCCACCTGATGCTGCGCGCCGACATCCGCCAATTTCGGTGCCTCAATCTTGCATCGCTCCATCGCATATCGGCAGCGCGTGTGAAACGCACATCCCGAGGGCGGATTGATCGGGCTCGGAACGTCGCCATCGACGAGAACCTTCAGGCGTTTTGTTTTGGGGTTCGCGACGGGCACCGAGGCCAGCAGCGCTTGCGTATAGGGATGGCGGGGGTTGGCGAACAGCTCGCGCTTTTCGGCGATCTCCACAATACGCCCGAGATACATCACCGCGACGCGGTGGCTGATATGGGCGACCACGGCGAGGTCGTGCGCGATGAACAAATACGAAAAGTCGTGCTTGCGCTGCAGGTCGATCAGCAGATTGATCACCTGGGCCTGGATCGACACATCCAGCGCCGACACCGGCTCGTCGCACACGATCAGTTTCGGCCCCAGAGACAACGCCCGCGCGATGCAGATGCGCTGGCGCTGGCCGCCGGAGAATTGATGCGGGTAGTTTTGCATCTGGTCCGGCCGCAGCCCAACCTGATCGAACAATTCGGCGACCCGCTCGCGCTTCTTGTTGCCGGTGGCCAGGCCGTGAACGATCAGCGGCTCGCCGACGATATCGCCGGCGGTCATGCGCGGATTGAGCGAGGCAAACGGGTCCTGGAACACGATCTGCATCGAACGCCGGTGCGGCCGCAGCGCCGTCTTGCCGAGATGGGTGATATCGAGCCCGTTCAGGCGAATGCTGCCGCCGGTCGGCTCGACGAGACGAAGGATGCTGCGCGCCACCGTCGATTTGCCGCAACCGGATTCCCCGACCAGCCCGAGCGTTTCCCCGACGCCGACCGCAAAACTGACGCCGTCCACGGCATGCACGGTGCCGACCTTGCGGCGCAGGATGCCGCTTCGCACCGGATAATGCTTCTTCAGATCGGATATCTCGAGCAGAGCGGGTGTGTCGGTCATGGCACGCCCGCGAGTTCGGCGGCGCGCCAGCAGGCCGCCAGATGATCGGCGCCAAAGCTTTCGAGCGGCGGATATTCCTCGCGGCAGCGCGCGATGGCGAGTTCGCAGCGCGGCGCGAACGCGCAGCCTTTGGGCAAGTTGGTCAAGGACGGCACCATGCCGGGAATCTCGACCAGCCGGACATCGGCGTTGCCGCCAAGCGAAGGCACCGCCGGGATCGAGGCCATCAGGCCGCGGGTGTAGGGATGTCTGGGATTGGCGAACAGGGTATCGACATCGGCCTCCTCGACCTTCTTGCCGGCATACATCACGATGACACGCTGCGCGGTCTGGGCGACCACGCCGAGGTCGTGGGTGATCAGGATCAGCCCCATGCCGAGCTCTTGCTGCAGCTCGAGCATCAGCGCCAGGATTTGCGCCTGGATCGTGACATCGAGCGCGGTGGTCGGCTCATCGGCAATCAACAGCGCCGGCCGGCAGGCCAGCGCCATCGCAATCATGGCGCGCTGGCGCATGCCGCCGGAGAGCTGGTGCGGATATTCCCGCGCCCGTCGCTCGGGCTCGGGAATCCGGACCAGGCGCAGCATTTCGACCGCCTGATCCCGCGCCTGCTTTGTCGTCATCGTCCGATGCAGGCGGACGGCTTCCGTGATCTGGTCGCCGATCCGCATTACCGGGTTGAGCGAAGTCATCGGCTCCTGAAAAATCATGGAAATGCGATTGCCCCTGACCTCGCGCATCTGGTCTTCGTCAAGACCGAGCAAGTCAGTGCCTTCGAGCATGATCGAGCCGCCGACGATCTTGCCCGGAGGGCTTGGTACCAGCCGCATGATCGACAGCGCGGTGACGCTCTTGCCGCAGCCGGACTCGCCGACAATAGCCAGCGTCTCGCCGCGACGAACCTGGAACGAGACGTCGTCGACCGCCCGGAACAGCCCGGAGTTCGTGAAGAATACGGTCTGCAGGCCCTTCACGTCGAGCACGGTTGCTTCTCTCGCAGCCTCGCCCATCAGCCGCGCTGCCTCGGATCGAGGATGTCGCGCAGCGCGTCGCCGAACAGGTTGGTTCCGAACACCGCAAGGCTGATGGCGATCCCGGGGAAAATCACCAGCCACGGCGCGGTGCGGACATATTCGGCCGCCGACTCCGACAGCATGCGGCCCCATGAGGGGTACGGCTCGGGAATGCCGAGGCCGAGAAACGACAATGAGGCCTCGGTGAGGATGGTCGAGCCGAGCTGCGCTGTGGCCAGCACGATCAGCGGCGCCAGCGTATTGGGCAGCACGTGGCGCAGCGCGATCCGGGTCTCGCTCATGCCGATCGACTTTGCGGCCTCGATAAACGGCAATTCGCGCAGCGCCAGTGTATTGGCGCGGATCACGCGGGCAACGGTCGGGATCAGCGGGATCGCGATCGCGAGGATCACATTTGGCAGCGATGGTCCGAGCGCTGCCGTCATCACCAGCGCCAGCACCAACAGCGGCAAGGCCTGCAGGATATCGGTGACCCGTTGAAACACCAGGTCGACCCAGCCGGACAGATACCCCGATGCAAGGCCGATCATGACCCCGATCGAGGAGCCGAGCGCGGTCGAGCCGATGCCGACGGCGAGCGAAATGCGTGCGCCATGGATGATCCGGCTCCAGACGTCGCGGCCGAACGAATCAGTTCCCATCCAGTGCTGCGCGTCGGGACGCAGCAGCGCGTGCGCGGAATCGACCGACAGCGGATCGTAGCGGCAGATCAGGTCGGCCGATGCCGCCGCCCACACGAACACCACCATGATGCAGAAGCCGATCGCGCCAAGCACATGGCGTTGCGCCAAAAACGCCAGCCGGCGCCAGCCATGCGTCGCGTTGGCGCCGGCGCGCTTCAATTCGCTGTCGTAGTTGATCGCGTCCAAGTGGTCCCCTTAATCGGTGTAACGGATGCGCGGGTCGATCGCCGCGTAGAGCATGTCGACGGTGAAGTTCGCGAATACGACCACCACCGCGATCATCATCACGATATTCTGCACGATCGGATAATCGCGCCAGCGCAGCGCCTCGACCAGAAAGCGGGCGACGCCGGGGATGTTGAAGACGGTTTCGGTGACGATCAGCCCGCCGATCAAAAACGCCGCCTCGATGCCGATCACGGTGATGACCGGCAGGATCGCGTTCTTCAGGGCGTGACGAAAGTTGACGGTCGCCTCGGATGCGCCCTTGGCGCGGGCGGTGCGGATATAATCCTGCCGCAATATTTCGAGCATCGAGGAGCGCGTGATCCGCATCGTCAGCGCGGCGCTGCGGAAGCCGACGGCCATCGCCGGAACGGCATAGATCGCGAACGCCTCGGTCCAGGTTTTCGGATTGGGATTGAAGATCGGCATCGTCCCGAACAGCGAGACGGACGCCATCAGGATCAAGAGCCCGAGCCAGAACGACGGCAGCGACAGCCCGCTCAGGCTGACGACGCGGAGCGCATAATCGAGCCGGGTGCCCTGTTTGACGGCGCTGATGACGCCGAGGGGAATTCCGATCGACGCGGAAAAGCACAGCGCCAGCCCGGCCAGCCTTGCGGTGATCGGAATCCGCGGCAGGATTTCATCCAGCGCGGGCTTTTCGGAAACATAGGAATAGCCGAGATCGCCATGCAGCAGCCCGCCGATCCAGTGCAGATATTGCAAGACGATCGGCTGATCGAGCCCGAGGTCGCGCTCCAGATTGGCTTTTTCGGCGGGGTCGACATATCCCGCGGCCGCGAACAGGATGTCGACGATATTGCCGGGCACGACGCGCAGCAGCACGAAGATGATGACCGAGATCCCGAACAGGGTCACGAGCATCAGAACGAGGCGCCGCACGATATAAGCAAACACCTGGCCGCTCTCCTGGCTGTCCGTCGAATTCTTGACGCTACGCTGCGGCTACTTGTCGAGCCACACATCCTCGTAGCGATAGCCGTTATAGGAGCTGTTCACCATGATGGTGATGCCCTTGACATAAGGCTGCCAGCAGGTGCCGCCGCGGCCGTGGAAAATGATGGGGCGGGCGACGTCCTCCTGAAGCTTCTTGTCGATTTCCCATACGAGCTTCTTGCGCTTGGCGACATCGGTCTCCTGGGATTGCTGGTCGAACAGCTTTTCGATCTCCGGATTGCAGTAGTTGGTGTAGTTCCGCTCCGACTTGCAGGAGTAATTCTCATAGAACGACTGGTCGGGATCGTCGACCGCATTGCCGGTGAGGTTGAGGCCGAGCGCATAATCCTTGCGTGCGACTTTCGAAAACCAGTTGGCGGTCTCGACCACGTCGAGCTCGCCATCGATATAGATGCTCTTGAGCTGATCGATCAGGATCACGGCGGGGTCGCGATAAACCGCGATGTTGCGCGTCGAAACCTTGACCGCGAGATGCTTGTCCGGCCCGTAACCCGCTTTCTGCATCAGCTTGCGCGCTTCCTCCCGGTTGGCATTGACGTCGGGACCGTAGCCCGGGATCGTCTCCAGCATTTCTTTCGGCATGCCCCAGATGCCGCCGGGCGGGGGCAGCATGGTGCCGCCGATATCCGCCTGACCCTCGAACAGGATCGAGACGAACGCCTTGCGATCGAGCGCCAGCGCCATGGCGTGGCGGATGTCTGGATTGTCGAATGGCGGCGAGCTCGAGTTGACAATGATATTGGTCGAGACGTTGGTCGGCTCGACCACGCATACCGCGTTCGGCGCCTGCGACTTGACGTCCTTCAGCAGCGGGATCGTCACCTCGGTCGGAAACGTCATGTCGAACTTGCCGGCGACAAACGCCAGGATCGCCGTCGAGCGGTTAGGTATGATGGTGAACTCGATGCCGTCGAGATGCGGCAGGCCCTTTTTCCAGTAATCCGGATTGCGCACCAGCTTGATCGATTCGTTGGCCTTGAACTCGACGAATTTGAACGGGCCGGTGCCGATCGGATGGGTGCGCATTTCCGCAGGCGTTACGTGGCAGGGATAGATCGGCGTATAGCCGGAGGCGAGCAGCGCCAGCAATGCCGGCTGCGGCCGCTTCAGGTTGAACGCGACCTCGAAGTCGCCTTTGGTGGTGACGTCGACGACCTGGTCGTACCAGGATTTGCGCGGGTTCTTGCGGAACTTTTGCTGCGATTTCCCCATCAGCATGTCGAAGGTGCATTTGACGTCGTTCGACGTGAACGGCACGCCGTCGTGCCACTTGACGCCCTGCCTCAGCTTGAAATCGAGCGTCTTGCCGTCGCTGCTCCAGGCCCAGCTCTCGGCGAGATCCGGGACGATCGAATCCATGCTGTTTTGGGCGACGTCCTGCTTGTAGATGACGAGATTGTTGAAGACGGGCATGAACGGGATGTTGGTCGAATAGGTCGCCTCCTCGTGGATCGAGGCGCTGCCCGGGCTGTCGCGATGATACATTCGCAAGATACCGCCCTGCTTCGGCTCGGCAGCGAGCGCGATGCTCGAAAGCGCCAGCAACGACAACATTGCGGCGGCAAGTGCCCGCACCCTCTGCATGCTTCTCTCCCTCGAGTTTTGGCCTCGTGATGGGCCAATTTATCGAACGATAGCATGGCGGAGGGACCGCGCAACCAGCAAGGCCGCTTGGAGCATTGGCAATTCGGACTAATGCAAAGCAGTGCGACCGATGATCGCAGCAATGCTTGTCTTGATCGTCAGACTTCCAGCTTGTCGCCGCCCTTGAGGTCGAGGATTTCGCGGGCTTCGTCCGATGTCGCCACTTGAAGGCCGAGACCCTCGATGATCTTGCGGGCGAGCGTCACCTGTTCGGCATTCGATGCCGCCATCCGGCCCGGTGCGGCCCACAGCGAATCTTCCAGCCCGACGCGGATATGGCCGCCCATGGCGGCTGCCATCGCCGCGATCGGCAGTTGATTGCGCCCGGCGCCCAGTACCGACCAGATCATCTTGTCGCCGAACAACCGGTCGGCGGTGCGCTTCATGTGCAGCACGTCTTCCGGGTGAGCGCCGGTGCCGCCCTGCAAGCCGAACACGGTTTGGATGAACAGCGGTGGTTTCACCATGCCCTGCTCGAGGAAATAGTTCAGATTGTAAAGATGGGCGGTGTCGTAGCATTCGAATTCAAACCGTGTGCCGGTTTCCGACAATGTCTTCAGGACGAATTCGATGTCCTGAAACGTGTTGCGGAACACGATGTCCTTGTTCTGAACGTGTTTGAGCTCCCAGTCATGCTCGAATTTCTTGAAGCGATTGAGCATGCCGAAGAATCCAAAATTCATCGAGCCCATGTTCAGCGAAGCGACCTCGGGCCTGTAGACCGCGGCCGGGCGCACGCGCTCGTCCACCGTCATGGTCGGCGCGCCGCCGGTGGTGAGATTGATCACGCAGTTCGAGCGCTGCTTGATGATCTTCAGGAACGGCGCAAAGGCTTCCGGGCTCTGGTCGGGCTGGCCCGTTTTAGGATTGCGCGCGTGCAGATGCACGATCGCGGCGCCAGCCTCGGCGGCATCGACCGCGGCATCGGCGATTTCCTGCGGTGTCACCGGCAGCGCCTTCGACATCGAGGGAGTGTGGATCGCGCCGGTCACGGCGCAGGTGATGATGATTTTGCGGCTCATGCTTTTGCTCTCTTCTTGCGGGGAGTAAGGCGTTCAGGATTTCTCGCGTTGGGCAGCCTTGTGCGCGGCCAGCGCCGCAAGCCGTTCATTGCGCCGCTGCGTCAGCGCGGCGACGCGCTCGGGCGAGGGCGCGTGCGGCCACGCCGCGATCACCCGCTCCACATTCGGGCTTTGATAGACCTCAGGTCCGGCGGCCGCCGACGCCAGCTCCTTGTAGAAGCCGGTATAGCGCGCGCAATAATCGGGAATGCCGCCGGGCGCATTGAGCTCGATGGTCTCGAACGGACCCAGGAACGACCAGCGCAGCCCGAGACCGTCCTTGATGGTGTGATCGAGGGCCTCTGCCGAGATATATCCTTCGCCGACGAGTCGAAATGCCTCGGCGAGCAGCGCGCCCTGCAGCCGGTTGAGCACAAACCCGTTGATCTCGCGGTTGATGATGACCGGCACCTGCCCGATCTCACGATAGACATGTCTCGCGCGGTCGATCGCCTCGGGCGACGTCCATGGCGCGCCGCATACTTCCACCAGCGGTATGAGATGCGGCGGGTTGACGGGATGGCCGACCAGGCAGCGCGCGCGGCCCGGCAGCGTCTCGGTGAAGCGCGACACCGTAATGGCAGAGGTCGAGGAGACCAGCAGCGCATCGGGCGGCGCGAGCCTGTCGAGCTGGGCGAAAATGGTCTGTTTCTCCTCGACCTTCTCCGGCCCATTTTCCTGGACGAACGCGACGTCCATCACCGCCTCCTGGAGGCTTCCCGCAATCGAGACCCGGGCAACCGCGCCATCGGGATCGTCGGCGAGGCCATGCCGCGCGAGCGCATGCAACTCGTCCCGGATCAGCCGGGGCGCTGCCCTCAGCGTCGGGACATGCGGATCGCTCAGCCGTACGTGCCATCCGGCGCGGGCAAAAATCGCAGCCCAGGCCCGTCCGATCAGGCCGGCGCCGACGATGGCAACGTTGCGGTTTTGCTGGTTCATGTCTTCCTCACAGCCAAAGCACCTTGCGGCGCAGGTCAAGATTATCGCGCAAATCCCGGGATGGTCCCTGGTGGATCACCCGGCCGCGCTCCAGCGCCACCGTGGTGTCGGATCGCGCCCTTGCCGTGATCTGTGATCACAGTTAGAGTTGCAAAAGACGGAGGCGTTGTCGAGTCCTGTCGCAACATTTCGCGATGTGCATGGAGATCCGGCGTTGAATCTGCCCGCCGCGCTCAATCTGGTCGCGCCGCTCGATCGTCAGACGCTGGGCGAGCGTGCCTATGCGAAACTCGCTGATCTCCTGATTTCCGGTCGCCTGGCGCCTGGCGAGAAATTATCGCTGCGCGCGGCAGCCGATGTGCTCGGTGTCTCTATCATGCCGGTGCGCGAGGCGGTGTCGCGGCTGGTCGCCGACAAGGCGCTCGAAGTGACGCCGAACCGCGCGGTGCGCGTGCCGCTGATGTCGGCGGCGCAGTTTCGCGATCTCACCAAAGTGCGCATTGCGATCGAGGGCCATGCGGCGGCGCAGGCAGCGGGGCACCGTGACAAGGGTGACCTCGCCTTGATCGCGCGCGCGGAAGCGGCGATGCGGGCCGAGAGCGAGCACGCTGTGCCCGATCTGCCGCGCGCGGTCGAACTCAACAAGACTTTTCATTTCGCGGTTTACGAGGCGGCGCACTCGCCGATCCTGGTGGAAATCATCCGTGCGCTCTGGCTCAAGGCAGGCCCGGTGATCAATCTCGATTTGCGTGCCAATCCGGAACGACTGGCGAAGGGCGATGCGATCCGGTTTCATGCTGATGTGCGCAACGCCGTCGCCGCCGGCAACGAAGCCGAGGCGCGTCAGGGAATAGCCGCGGATATCAGCGGCGCCGCCGACTTCATCCTTTCCCGCGGCGGTCTCGCCGGCTGATATTTCAAGCGACATCAAGGAAACGAAACATGGATCTCGACATCAAGGGTTTGCGCGTGCTGGTTACCGCCGGCGCCAATGGCATCGGGCTTGCGATCGCGCGCCGCTTTGCGGGCGAAGGCGCAAAGGTTCACACCTGCGACGTTGATGAGATGGCGCTTTCCGCGCTTGCGGCAAGCGATCCAGCGATCACCTCGACGACCTGCGACGTCTCCGACCGGTCAGCCGTCAAAAAACTGTTCGCGGAGGCGACCGCAAAACTCGGCGGCCTCGACGTCCTCGTCAACAACGCCGGCATCGCCGGGCCGACCTCGAAAATCGAGGAGATGAATCCGGAAGACTGGGACCGCTGCCTGGATATTTGCCTGACCGGCCAGTTCAACTGCACCCGCCTCGCGGTGCCATTGCTGCGCCAAAGCAAGAACGCCTCGATCGTCAATATCTCCTCGGCCGCCGGCCGCGTTGGCTTTGCGATGCGCACGCCCTATGCGGCGGCGAAATGGGGCGTGATCGGGCTGACGAAATCGCTGTCGATCGAACTCGGACCGGACAATATCCGCGTCAATGCGATCCTGCCGGGCCTCGTCGCCGGCGACCGCCAGCGCCGCGTGCTCGAGGCAAAGGCGCAACAGCGCGGGATTTCCTATGCCGAGATGGAACGCACGGCGTTCTCCTACACCTCGATCAAGGACTATGTGATGCCGGAGCAGATCGCCGACCAGATCCTGCTCATTTGCAGCCCGCGCGGCAAGACGATTTCCGGTCAGGCGATCTCGATCTGCGGCGATACGCAGATGCTGGGATAGACCTCGAGCGGTTGCCGGGGCTTCGCACAATTCAGCCGAAAAACAGTGTAGAAGCGTCGTATGATTCCATGGTTGCAGATCGATACCGCGCGCGTGCCGGACGCCGACGTGGAACTTCGCCTGATGCAACGAGGCGACGAATTCTCGATGATGCTGGGCTCGAACGAGCTCATGAACAGCCGGCTCAGCGGATCGGAGGAGGCGCTTGCAACGCTGGCCTGCAAGAAAATAGAAGCGGTCAAATCTCCGCATTTGCTGATCGGCGGACTGGGCATGGGGTTCACGCTCCGCGCCGCGCTCGCGGTGCTGGGAGCTGGGGCGCGAATCACGGTGGCCGAGCTGGTGCCGGCCGTGATCGCGTGGGCGCGAGGTCCGATGGCGCCCATCTTGGGAGGCAGCCTTGACGACCCGCGGGCGAACATTGTGCATGCCGACGTCATCGAGGTGATAAAATCTCACGCTTCCGCGTTCGATGCGATCCTGCTCGATGTCGATAACGGCCCGGAGGGCCTGATACGCAAGGCCAATGACGCGCTCTACGATCTGAAGGGATTGAAATCCGTACGTCGGGCGCTGCGGCCGGGCGGCATCCTCGCGGTTTGGTCGTCGGGGCCGAATCCCGCATTTTCCAGGCGGCTGGGCGACGCTGGTTTCGATGCGAACGAGGTTGCCGTGCGCGCCACCGCCAAGCGCAGCGGCGCGCGTCATGTCATCTGGTTTGCGACGAAATCGGATGGCGCCCGGTAGCCATCACGTCAATGCGTGGACGACTGGGCCACCGCTCCGGCGAGCGACACCGCGTTGTTCCATTCGCTTGATCCGATCTTGGTGGCGACCAGGACCAGCGTCACCGCCAGGATCAGCCGCAGCGCGGTCTCCGGCACGCGGGTCGCTAAATAGCTGCCGATCACGATGCCGGGCAGCGAACCCATCAGCAACACGCCCATCAGGTGCCAATCGATCGCGCCCAGCGCCCAGTGCCCGACGCCCGCGACCAGGGTCAGCGGCACCGCATGCGCGATGTCGGAGCCGACGATGCGCGCCATCGGCAATTGCGGGTAGAGCAACAGCAGCGCGGTGACGCCGACTGCGCCGGCCCCGACCGATGAAATCGACACCAGCACGCCGAGCACGACGCCGACCAGCACCGTCAATCGCCCGATGGTGCGAGCGTCGAGCCGCTCCATGCGCCAGCGCAGCTGTTCCAGCACGGTCTTGCGGAAGATCAGCGATGTGGCGGTCAGCATCAGCGCAAAGCAGAGCACGACGTTGACGAGGCTGCGTCCGGCTTCGCCATTGAGATCGAGCTGCCACAACACGAACATGGTCAGGATGCTGGCCGGGATGCTGCCGCTGGCCAGGCGGATCACCGCCGGCCAGTGGATGCTGCGCGCAAAGCCATGCACCACACTGCCGCCGACCTTGGTGGCGGAGGCGTAGAGCAGATCGGTGCCGACCGCGGTCGACGGATGGATGCCGAACAAAAGGATCAATAGCGGCGTCATCAGCGAGCCGCCGCCCACACCGGTCATGCCGACCAACAGACCGACGCCGAAACCCGATGCGACATAAAGAGGATCAATCACGGGTGCCGACCGGGCCTGAGCAGACTGGCCATCGCCATGAGTTCCTCCGTTGTTCGGGGCTGGCGCGCCAGGCGCCTGTCCATACCGTCCAGATATTGTCAGGTAGGATCAACCTTCTGACCACGGCAATAGCGCGGAAGAAAAAAGAAAGTTCCATGCGTCGATCGGGATTTGGTGGAGATTTTTCCCAACCGGCCGGGACGCGTCGGAATCGTCGCCCTTCGCATTCCGGGTTCCGTTTTGGCGCAAATTTTAGGCATAAATCAGACGCGCTACCTGCCGCGAACGGTTTTGAGACCGCGCGTATCAAAACAGCGCGGCGATGGTTTCGCCGCGCTGTCGGTATCCGGATGACTCAGCGCATTTCGGCGCCGGCTTTGGCCTCGCAGCCGGCGCTCAGTGATAGATCTCGAACAGGCCGGCGCCGCCCTGGCCGCCGCCGATACACATCGTCACCACGCCCCATTTGGCCTTGCGCCGCCGTCCCTCCTGCAGGAGGTGGCCGGTCAAGCGCGCGCCGGTCATCCCGAAGGGATGGCCGATCGCGATCGAGCCGCCATTGACGTTGTATTTCTCGGGATCGATGCCGAGCTGGTCGCGGGAATACAGGCACTGGCTGGCGAACGCCTCGTTGAGCTCCCACAGATCGATATCGCCGATCTTCAGGCCATGCCGCTTCAACAGTTTCGGCACCGCGAACACCGGACCGATGCCCATCTCGTCCGGCTCGCAACCCGCCGCCGCCCAGGCGACAAAGCGGCCGAGCGGTTCGAGGCCGCGCTTTTCCGCATCCTTGGCTTCCATCAGAACCACGGCTGCCGCGCCATCGGAGAGCTGGCTGGCATTGCCGGCCGTGATGTATTTGCCCGGACCTTTGACGGGCTCGAGCTTGGCAAGTCCGGCCATCGTGGTGTCGGGCCGGTTGCACTCGTCGCGATCGACGACATAGTCGACGATGCTCTCGGCTTTTGTCACCTTGTCGACCAATTTCATCTTAGTCTTCATCGGGACGATCTCGTCCTTGAACTTGTTGGCCTGCTGGGCGGCCGCCATGCGGCGCTGCGATTCCAGCGAATATTCGTCCTGGTATTCGCGGCTGAGCTTGTAGCGCTCGGCGACGATATCGGCGGTGTCGATCATCGCCATGAAGATGTCGGGCGCGGTCTTGAGCAGCTCCGGATCGATCGATTCCTTCGGCGAGCCGCCGCCGGGGACCGAGATGCTTTCGACGCCGCCGGCCACGATGCAATCGGCGCCGTCCGAGCGGATGCTATTGGCCGCCATTGCGATGGTCTGCAGTCCGGACGAACAGAAGCGGTTCACCGACACGCCGCCGGTCGATTTCGGCATGCCCGCGAGCAGCGCGGCCTGGCGGCCGATATTGGGCGCGCCGTGGGCGCAATTGCCGAGATAGCAATCCTCGACGTAATCCTTGTCGACACCGGCGCGCTCGACGGCGTGCTTGATGGCGTGGGCCGCCATCGACATTGGCGGGGTGATATTGAACCCGCCGCGACCGGATTTTGCCAGGCCCGTGCGAGCGTAAGAAACAATGACGGATTCACGCATGTTGTTGTTCTCCCTTGATGTAGCGATTATGCCCTGCCGAAACTGTGGTCGTATACAGTTTTCGTCGGGGCAATGAAAATACCGCCTGGTTCTTTCCGGCTGCCGGAATTACGGACCGTGCCCCGTTCGCGATGGGGTCCGCGCACGTCCTCTAGTAATGCGGGTCGTACATCTGCGACTGAATGTGTCCGATCAGATCGTTGGGCACGTGGCCGGTGGCAAGGCCGCGCCGGTAGGCGACTTCGGCAACCGCGGCCCCAATATGCGCCGAGACCTCACGGATCCGCGGCAGCGCCGGGTATAGACTGCCCTGCTGAATGTCGGCTTCGTCCACCAGATGCGCCAGCGTGTAGGCGGCGGCCATGAACATCTCGTCGGTCACGAGGCGCGCGCCGGCGGCGATCGCGCCAAGACCGACGCCGGGGAAGATGTAAGAATTATTGCCCTGGCGAGGCACCAGCGTCTTGCCGTTGAGCTGCACCGGATCGTACGGGCTGCCGCAGGCGAACAGCGCGCGACCCTCGGTATGGCGGTAAGCCTCCTCGGCGGTACATTCCGACTTCGAGGTTGGATTGGAAAGCGCGAACACGATCGGCCGATCGTTGATTTCGGTCATCGCCTGCAGCACCTCCGGCGTGAAGGCACCGCCGACGGCCGCGACGCCGATAATCGCCGTCGGCTTGAGCGTGCGGATCGCGGTCAGGAAGTCGCCGATCGGCGCCTGATCATGGGCGAAGCGAAGCTTGTGCTCGGTGAGGCCTGGTCGATCCTTCACCACCAGGCCGCGCGAATCCACGAGCCAGTTGCGCCGCAGCGCCTCGGCTTCGGATGCGCCTTGCGCCACCATCGCCGACACCACGAGGTCGGCGATACCGGTCGCAGCTTCGCCGGCGCCGAGGAACAGCAATTTCTGGTCGTTGAGATTGCCGCCGGTCGCGCGCAGCGCCGACAGCAGGCCGGCGAGTGCGACCGCAGCCGTTCCCTGGATGTCGTCGTTGAAGACGCAGGCCTTGTCGCGATATTTCCGCAAGAGCCGGAACGCCGAGTGATTGGCGAAATCCTCGAACTGAATGAGCACGCCGGGAAAAACCTCGCGGGCTGCGGTCATGAATTCGTCGACCAACTCGTCATAGGCCGCGCCGCTCAGCCGTCGCTGGCGCATGCCGATATAATAGGGATCGTCGAGCAGGGCCTCGTTGTTGGTGCCGACATCCAGCATCACCGGCAGGCAGAGTTCCGGATGAACGCCGGCGCACGCTGAATAGAGCGAGAGCTTGCCGACCGGAATACCCATGCCGTTGGCACCGAGATCGCCCAGGCCAAGGATACGCTCGCCATCGGTGACGACGATAAGCTTTGTGGGGTAGGGCCAGTTGCCCAAGAGTTCGGCGATGTGCCCGCGATCGCTGGGCCCAATGAACAGACCGCGCGGTCTCTGGAAGATATAGCCGAACCGCTGGCAGGCGAGCCCCACCGTCGGCGTGTAGATCAGCGGCTGGATCTCGTCGATGTTGTCGCACACGACGCGGAAGAACAGCGCCTCGTTGCGGTCGTGCAGTTCGTTGAGTGCCACGTATTTTGCCAGGTCGCTGGTCAGACTGCGCAGATTGGCCATCACCCGGTCGGCCTGGGCCTGCATCGAAAACACACGCGCGGGCAAGAAGCCGCGCAATCCCAGCGCGTCGCGTTCCGCCTCGGTGAAGGCGGTCCCCTTGTTCAACAAGGGATCGCGCAACAGCGCCATGCCGCGCGGCAAATCAAGGGGTGAGCGAGAGCCCTCTGAATTTGGCACACTCATCGCATTTCCCCCAAAGCCGGTTGATCGACTGGTTTATCCATGACAGGTCCGAACACTTTTCTCATCCCTCACACGATCCTGGACGTCTTGTTGCCCCAATAACGGTCGCGCAACAGCCGCTTGTAGAGCTTGCCGGTGGGCAGTCGCGGCAGCTCATTTTCAAAATCGATCGATCGCGGCACCTTTTGGCGCGACAGTTTTTCGCCGCAGAACGAAATCAGCTCCTGTGCGAGATCCGGCCCCGGCAGAATCCCAGGCATCGGCTGCACCACCGCTTTGACTTCCTCGCCGAGATCGGGATTGGGAACGCCGAACACCGCGGCGTCCGCGATCTTGGGATGGGTGATCAGCAGGTTCTCGCATTCCTGCGGATAGATGTTGACGCCGCCGGAGATGATCATGAAGGTCGCGCGGTCGGTCAGATAGAGATAGCCGTCGCTGTCGACATAGCCGACGTCGCCGACCGTGCTCATGCTGCCGTCCGGCGAGCGCGCCTCCTGGGTCTTGCCCGGATCGTTGAAATATTCAAACGCCGTCGCGGTCTTGAACCAGACCGTACCGGGCGTGCCGACCGGGCAGGGTTTTAAGTTCTCATCCAGAATGTGGAGATCGCCGAGCAGCACCTTGCCCACAGTGCCCCGGTGCGCAAGCCAATCGGTACTGTTGCACGCCGTAAAGCCGAGGCCTTCGGTGGCGCCGTAATATTCGTGGACGATCGGCCCCCACCATTTGATGATGTCGTCCTTCACCGTCGACGGGCAGGGCGCCGCGGCGTGGATCGCGACCTCGAGCGACGACAGATCGTAGCGCGCCCGCGTTTGCTCCGGCAGCTTCAGCATCCGCGAAAACATCGTCGGCACCAACTGGCTGTGGGTGACGCCCCATTTCTCGACCAGGGCGAGGTAACGCTCGGGATCGAAATGTTCCATGATGATCGCGGTGCCGCCAACGCGGATCGTCAGATTGACGGCGGCCTGCGGCGCCGAATGATAGAGCGGCGCCGGCGACAGATAGATCATGCCCTCGCGGTAGAGCCAAAGCTTTTCCAGGAAGTCGAACAGCGGCGTCTGCTGCAGCGGCGGCTGCTCGGGGAGCGGCCGCAGGATGCCCTTCGGCCGGCCGGTGGTGCCCGAGGAATAAAGCATCGCGGTGCCGATGCACTCGTCCGCGATCGGCGTTTTGGGCAGCGCGCGCGTCGCTTCTTCCAGCCCGACGATGCGACCGCTTTCGCCCTTGCCGTCGGCCACGATGCAGAGTTCGACCTTCGGGCATTCCTTCAGCGCTTCGCGCGCAATATCGAGCTTTGCGAGGGAGGTGATGAGGATTCGCGATTCGCTGTTGTTGACGATATAGGCGAGCTCACTCGGCGTCAGGTACGAATTCACACAGGTAAAATACAGCCCGGATCGCTCGCCCGCGCCGCAGGCTTCGAGGTAGCGACTGTTGTTCTCCATGAAGATCGCATAGTGATCCAGCCGCTTCAGGCCGCGACGGCGCAACAGATGCGCCAGGCGATTGCTGCGCGCCTCCAATTCGGCGTAGGTCACGGCCTCGCCGGTTTCAGCCATGATGAAGGCGGGCTGCAGCGGACGGAGGTGGGCATGCTTGCCGGTGTACATCGTGTCTCCAGGGTTGTTATGCGGCCAGAAGCAGGATTTCGCGGACCTGCGCGGGGGAATCGATCTTGCGCGGGTTGCGCGGCACCCACGGCGTTGCCATCGCGGCTTCCGCGATGCGGTCGAAATGTTCCGGGCCGATCCGGACATCCTGCAGGCTGCGCGGCAGGCCGAGGCCGCGGATGAACGCGTCGAGCACGTCGCCGGCGTCCTTGCCCGGTTGTCCCATCGCGTCGGCGACCAGCGCCTGCCGCTCGGCATTGGCCTGCTTGTTCCAGCGCATCACCGACGGCAGCATCACACAGGAGGTGTATCCGTGCGGCACGTCGTAGACGGCGCCGAGCACGTAGCCGATGCCGTGGCTCGCGCCCATCGGCACGCCTGCCGACAATGCCCCCATCGAAAGCCAGGTGCCGATCTGGCAATTCATCCTGGCGTCGAGATCGCCGGGGTTTGCCTTCACCTGCGGGAGCGCCTGCGCCAGCATCGACAATCCCTTCACCGCCTGCGCGTCGGCGTATGGATGCGCCTCGCGCGAGCACAGGCCCTCGACGCAATGGTCGACGGCGCGGATGCCGGTGGAGAGAAACAGCCATTCCGGCGTATGCACGGTAATGGCGGGATCGAGGATCACCGCGCGCGGGATGGTGAGCGGATGGCGCAGCATCTCCTTGACCTTGGTGCGTGCGTTGGTGACGCCGGCGGCCGCGCTGAACTCGCCGCCGGCAATCGTGGTCGGCACGCTGATCTGGCGCACGCTCGGCGCGGTCATCGCCGGAATCACACCCTTGACCGTCCGCAGCGGGTCGATACCGTCGACGTTGCGGACATTGTTGGCGAGGCAGAGCTGCACGGCTTTCGCGCCGTCAGTGATCGAGCCGCCGCCGATCGTGACGATGAGATCGGCGCCGGCCGCGCGGGCCTGCTCGGCCGCGGCAATCACCGCTTCGCGCGGCGTGTGTGCCGGCATCGCGTCAAAGGTCGCGACGCAACGCGACCCGAGGCCATGACGGATGTTCTCGATCGCGTCGGTTGCGCGGTTGAGCGTGCCGCTGACCATCAGGAACGCGCGGGTCTTACCCAGCCGGTCCATCTGCGCGACGACGGCTTCCGCGGCCGGGCGGCCAAAGACCACCTCGTCCATGGCGCCGAATACCACCCGCCCACTATGCACGGCAATTGTCCTCCCGGGAGGATCTGGTTTTGTTGGTTGCCGACAATCTAGCGGAGGAGGAGCGGGGAGGGGAGCGAAAAAAGCGCCGTCTGTTCCGGGGTGCCGCGAAGGACCAGACCCTGAATGGCGAAATTGGGGCGCGCTATGCTGCGCCGCGTGCGTCCTCATCAATGATGCGGTGCCACAACGCGCGCACCATGTCCTTCATGATCAGCGCGTCCTGCCAGCGGTCCGACAATTCGGCGCCGTCGGGGCCGGTGATGGCATAGGGCGGCGGACCGAGTTCGCACAGAAAGGTTAACACCGCATCGGGACCGGCGCGCTTCCGCCACGAGCGGATGGCGTATTCCCACCAGCCCATGAACAATTCGACCCAGCCTTGATGTTGCGGAAAGCCGAGCGAGATCTGTACCTGCTCGCGGCTGGCGATCCGGCCGTGAATGCCCCAGGAATGATCGAGAATGCGGTGCATCAATGCGTGATTGACCGCGTCCACCGGCCAGGCGAATTCGCGGCCCACGAGATAATGCGAGACATCAGCCGTCAGCCGCAGGTCGGGAAAGCACTCCAACAGTCTTAGCGTGAAAAAAAGATCCGTGGTCATGCGGTCGCGGTGGGTTTCGACATGCACGGCGACGCCGGCCGCCTCGCCGAGCCGCCGCCAGCCGTCCAACAGCGGAATGCATTCCTCGATCCGGTGCGGGCGCACGTTCGGCTGCAAATTGACATGGTCGGCGCCCAGCCGCGCCACCAGCTCCAGCACCGGTTTGAGATCGTCGACCGTGGCCGGATAGCACTGCGCCTGCCAGATCATGCCGTGCCCGCGCAGGAAATCGGTGACTTCCGTCGCGAAAGTGTGATCGATGAAGCGGACGCCGGCGCCATCGAAACCGGCGTCACGGATCATCGCGAGTTGGGTCTTGACCGGCCACTCCGGCGCATCGGCCCGCCGCCGCTCCATCGCCCACAGCGATTGCAGGATGCGCAGTTGTTGCGCCATGGTGTTAGGCTTGCGCCGGCATGGCCGTCGCGTGCATCGAGCCATCGGACGTGTTGTCGACCGTGATGCTCTCCTCATACGTCTCAGGCCCGGCCCAGATCGCGATCGCGGTCAGCCCGGACAATAGAGCCGCATAGCATGCCACCGGCCACCAGCTTCCCGACATCGCCACCAGAGCGGTCGCGACGAACGGCGCCGGACCGCCTGCGAGCAGCGAGCCCAATTCGCGCGCGAACGCGAAGCCGGCAAAGCGCCGTTGCGGCGGGAACAGTTCGGCAAAATACGCCGCCTGCGGGCCGAACATCGCGGCTGTCACGACGGCGCGTGCGACGATGAAGGCCAGCGCGATCCAGATCCACTGTTTGGTTCCGACCAGCCAGAAGAACGGGAAGGCGAAGGCGATGCCGGCGAGCGCGCCGAACATATAGACCGGGCGCCGCCCGATGCGGTCGGAGAGCGTGGCAAAACCCACAATGGCGAACAGCTCGATGACAAAGGCGAGCATCAACGCGCTCAGGGCTTCAGACTTCGGCACGCCCAGCGTGCTGATCACATAATTCAGCCCGAACACCGGAAACAGATAGCCCAGCCCGTTTTCGGCAAGCCGCGCCCCCAGCACCACCATGAAGTTGCGCGGATGCCGGCGCAGCGCTTCCATCGCCGGATTGCGCTCGATCTTGCCGCGCGCGACCACGGCTTCAGTGAATACCGGCGTTTCAGCAACCCGCAGCCGCACGAAGAGGCCGAGCAGGATGAGCAGGAAGCTTGCCAGGAACGGCAGCCGCCAGCCCCACGACATCAAATCCTCGCGCGGCAGCACGGTGACCAGCGCAAAGGCGCCGGCCGCGAGCAGATTGCCGACGGAGACGCCGAGCGGGGCAAAGCTGCCCCAGAAGCCGCGCTGATGCGCCGGCGCATTCTCGACCAGATAGATCACCGCACCGCCATATTCGGCGCCGGCCCCTAACCCCTGCACGACGCGCAGGGCGACCAAGAGCGCCGGCGCCCAATAGCCGATCTGGGCATAGGTCGGCAACAGTCCGATCGCTGTCGTGCCGATGCCGATCATCAACAGCGTTGCCACCAGCACCGGCTTGCGGCCGAACCGGTCGCCCATGATGCCGAACAGGATGCCGCCGAGCGGGCGCACGACAAAACCGACGCCGAAGGTCAGGAATGACAGCAGCGTGCCGACCAAAGGGTCGCTCTTCGGAAAGAACAGATCGCCGAACACCAGCGCTGCCGCGGTGCCGTACAGGAAGAAGTCGTACCATTCGAGCGCGGACCCGACACTGGCCGCGAGAATCACGCGCAGGCGCGAGCGCAGCGTTACACTATCGGCTGTCATCTCCGTCATCGTTCCACCCTGTTTTGTCTTTTGTCATTTGTTTTTGGCTGTTCGAGATTCCCGGGCTGTTCGAAGGTCGAGCCCGTGCACCGCACGGGCCCGTTCAAAATCACGCGGCGCGGGTGAAGTAGGATTTCTTCGCCGCCGACTGGGTTTCGTAGATCGACCCCTGCCGTTTCGCGGGTGGCAGCGGTATGCGCACGGGTACATCCGTCATCCGCGGCGCGATGACGGGATCACCGGACAACAGCCGGCTGTTGAACTCGTCGAAATCCCTGACTCCCATCAGCGGCCAGGCGTCGCTCGCCGCCACCTCGTAGAGCAAAAGATTGCGCGGGCGATCCGACGTGTTCATCGCCGAGCCGTGCAGCGCGCGGACATGATGGAACGACATGCTGCCGGCCCGCCCCATGCAGGGCACCGCGCGCTCGATCTCGCTTTTGATGGTGTCGGGATCGATCAGGCCGGCGAAGCAGCCGTCTTCGCCGTGATGATTCCAGACCTCGCCCTGGTGCGTGCCCGGCGTTACCAGCATCGGTCCGTTGGCGAGGTCGCAATCGTCGAGCAGCACGCCGATCGCGAGCACGTCGTCATTGGTGTGCGGATAGAACGCCCAGTCCTGATGCCATTCGACCGGTGATCCATAATGCGCCGACTTCATGTTGAGCTTGGAGCCGTGCAGCCGCAAACCCGGGCCGATCAGCTTCTTCAGGATGTCGAGCACGGCGGGGCTGCGCACGATGTCGTTGAACAGCGCGTGCACTTTATGGGGTGTCTTGATGCGGCGGACGCGGGGGTTTTCCGCGGTGTGGCCCGGTTCGAGATCGTAGATTTCGCTGTGTTCGAGGGTTTTTGCCGCTCCCGCCACCAGCTCCGCGATCACCGAGCGCACCTGCGCAAGCGTCGTCGCGTCCAGCACCTCGGGCACCATGATGACGCCGTCGCGTTTGTAGGCCCGCACGTCTTGGTCTGAAATCATTGGGCTTTTTTCTCCTGATAGCGCTACCATACTCAAATGATAGCGCTGTCATTTGCCCCATGCAAGCCAAATGATGCATATCATGCTGCCGATGAGCACCCCCGATCCTGACCCGCCGCATTCCGCGCCGACGCTGTCCGCTGTCGCCAAGCTGGCCGGCGTATCGTCGATCACCGTCAGCCGCGTGGTGCGCTTGCCGAACCTGGTGGCGCCGGAGACGCGCGGCCGGGTCGAGGCCGCAATGCGCGAACTCGGCTATGTGCCGAACCAGGTCGCCGGCTCGCTCGCCAGCGCCCGCACCAGTTCGGTCGGCGTGCTGGTGCCGACGATTGCGAATTCGATCTTCGCCGACACCGTGCAGGGCCTGTCCGACGAACTGGAGCCGCTCGGCTATGCCGTGATTCTCGCGCAGTCGCGCTACGACGCGGCGCGGGAGGATCGCATGCTCGCGGCATTGCTGTCGCGACGGCCTGAGGCGATCATCATGGTGGGCTCGCCGGCGACCGAGGATGGCGCGCGGCTGTTGCGGCGCGCGGGCATTCCGATCGTGGAAACTTGGGAGCTTCCCGTCGAGCCGATCGACGCCGTCGCGGGATTTGACAATTATGAAGCCGGTGTTGCGGTCGCGCGGCATTTCGTTGCGCGGGGGCGGGAGAATCTCGCGTTCATCGGCGGCGACGATCCCAGGGCGACGCGGCGCTGGCACGGATTCAATGACACGGTGCGGGCAGCCGGTGCAAAAGCGCCGCGCCGGCTGATTCTCGCGCGCAACGCTTCCGGCAGCGTTGCGGCGCTGGCGAATTTGCCCGGCGTGGACGCGGTGTTCGCCGCCAACGATGCCCATGCGATCGGTTTCATGTCCGGCCTGCGCGCGGCCGGACTATTGCGCCATGGGCCGGCCGCGGAGCAGCCGGTCGCCGTCATCGGCCTCGGCGATCTGGAAATGGGCCGGCTGATCTCGCCGAGCCTGTCCACTATCCGCGTTCACGGCGACGCCATCGGCCGCACCGCCGCCAAACTGATGCTGACACGCGATGGGCCGCGCCATGTCGACCTCGGTTTTGAGCTGGTGCTGCGGGACAGCGGGTGACGGGTTACGTCACGAGCAGCCGGGCGATCTCGGCAAGCCCAACCTGCCGCTCGGAAAAAATAATGGCCGCCGCTTCGCGTTCCCAGTCGCCGGCGCGCGGCTCGAGCGGATCGTGCGCGCTCAGGCGATGTTCGAGCACAAGCCGCGCATACAGCGCCCGGCGCGCGTCCACGCCGGGCTGGGCCGCTTCCGATGTCATCAGGATCGCGCTTGCGATATGGTAGAGGCCGCTTGCGACCTGTCGCGCGCTCGCTTCGAACGCGGGCTCGGCGGCGACGCGTTCGGCGAACGCAATCGTCCGCTCGAGGCTGAGGCGCAACTGGTTGCGGAATTCCGCCGGTACCGGCGTGGCCTCATTGAGCAGCTTTGCGAGCGCGGTTTGCAGCGCGAGGTGGGCGCGGCTCTTGCCGACCGCGCGCGTCACGATGTCGAGCGCGTTGATGTTGCTGGTGCCTTCCCAGAGCACGCCGATATGGGCATCACGAACCAGCCGCGCCTGCACCCATTCCTCGATATAGCCGTTGCCGCCGCGGACCTCCATGGCGCCGGTCGCCACCGGAACGTTGTCGCGGCAAGCTCGGAATTTTAACAAGGGCGTAAGAATGCGTAAGATGCTCTCGGCCTCTTTCGAGCCTCCGTTGGCGCGGTCGATGGCGCTTGCCGCGTACAGGAACATCGAGAGCGATTGTTCCGTCGGCACCGTGATCTTGAGAAGCTGGCGGCGCAGCAGCGGATAATCGATGATGGTCTTGCCGAACGCCGCCCGGCTGCGCGCGCACACCATCGCTTCGTTGACGCAGCGCCGCATCATCGCGCTGGCGCGCACGCCGTGCGAGAGCCGCGACAGGTTGACCTGCTCCATCATCTGCTTCAGCCCGCGATCGGCTTCGCCGACCAGATAGGCTTGCGCACCCTCCAGCAGAATCTCGCCGCTCGCCATCGAGCGCGTGCCCAATTTGTCCTTGAGGCGGACGATGCGGTAGGCGTTGCGACGGCCGTCCTTCAGCCGACGCGGCAGGGCAAACAATGCGAGCCCCCGGGTGCCGTCCGGCGCGCCCTCGGGCCGTGCCAGCAACAGCGCGACATCGGCGTCGGCGTGCGAACAAAACCATTTGTCGCCTGAGAGCCGCCACACACCGTCCTCGCAGCGCGCCGTGGTTCCGATCGTGCCGACGTCGGAGCCGCCGGTGCGTTCGGTCATGAACTGCGCGCCCTTCCACAGCGTCGCGATCTCGCTGGAGAGCATTTTTGGCAGGAGATAGTCCTTGAGCTCGGTGCTGGCGAATTTCCGGATCAGATGAATAGACGTGTCGGTCGCGCTGATCGGGCACATCAGTCCGAACTCGGCCTGCACGAACAGATATTGCAGGGCATATTTGGCGACTGCGGGCAGCGGGCGATCCATGCCGAGCGCGCCGCCGCGATGGCTCATGGCGTGAAACTGGAAATCGCCGAATGCGATTCTCTCCATTTCACGGTAGGAGGAATGATAATCGATCCAGTCCTCGTCGCGGCCGAAGCGATCGCGCGCGTTCAACACCGGAGGATGCTTGTCGGCGATCCGGGCCAGTTCATCGAGCCGGCCGCCCGCGAGCGCGCCAAGACGATTGAAATGCGGTTCGAGCCGCTGAAAGTCATCGGGCGCCAGATACAGCGCGAGGAGATCGCGCAAGGCCCGATCGACGGCGTAGAAATTTTGTCCCGCGCAATCCGGTGCGATGGAATCGGGGCCGCGCCGTCGCTCCCGCGAATTCTCTTGTGGATTCTCTTGCAGGCTGCCGGGCGATTTGTGTGATGGAGGCGCGTGCATATTGGATCTCGTTCCCCGGCCGATTGGCTAGCTAGACGTCATCCGCGACGACACGCAGCATGGCCGCGACCTGCCGCTCAATATCCCCTTCCGGCAGTTTGTTCCAACTCTATCGGTCAGTCGACGAAAATTTTGGATGGGCGGCAGTGCCGGCGGACAATGATTTTGCTTGATCCCGGCCGTTACTTGAAGACACTGGCCCCGATCTCATCTTGGTCCTGCCGCCTCGATCGCTCGAAGGCAAAAAGTGGGGGAAGATAAATTGAGCGCGCCTGAGCCATCGGAGCCTTCAGCCCGAACACATATCCTCAGTTCCCGCTCCCTGCGCGGCGTTGCGCCGCTGGTTGCGTTGCTCGCGGTCGCCCTGTCAGGCTGCGGCGACAAGCCGGCCCAGCCGGCCGCGGCGGCCGCCGCAGCCCCGCCGGTCACCGTCGAACAGCCGACCAAGCGCACGGTCCAGGATTGGGACGAATTCACCGGACGGTTCGATGCGGTCGAAGAGGTCCAGGTTCGCGCCCGCGTCGGCGGCTTCGTCACCAATGTCGAATTTCGCGACGGCGCCTTCGTCAATACCGGCGATCTGCTCTACATCATCGACCCCCGCCCGTTCGAGGCGGTTGCCCTGCAAGCCGATGGCCAGCTTGCGGATGCGCGCGCCAAGGCGGAGCTTGCCAAGCGCGACCTCGACCGTGGCCTGGCCCTGGTCCAGACCAGCGCTGTCTCCGAACAGGTCGTCGACCAGCGCCGCCAGGCGTTGCAGGCGGCGCACGCCGCCGAGACCGTGGCCGAAGGCGCGTTGAAGGCGGCCCAGCTCAACATCGAATTCAGCCACGTCATAGCGCCGCTCGGCGGCCGGGTCAGCCGCCATCTCGTCAGCGTCGGCAATCTCGTGCAGGGCAGCGACACCGGCGGTGGCACGCTGTTGACGTCGATCGTGTCGCTCGATCCGATCTACGTCTATTTCGACATGGATGAGGCGACCTATGTCAAATACAACCGGCTTTATTTCGAGGGCAAGCGCCCGAGTTCGCGAGAAAATCCGAACCCGGTCCAGGTGACGCTGAGCGGCGAAACCAAGCCGTCGCACGAGGGCAAGGTGGATTTCCTCGACAACCGGATGGATGTGTCGACCGGCACGCTGCGCGGCCGGGCGGTGATCCCGAACAAGGATTTTTCGATTTTGCCCGGGCAATTCGGCCGGGTCCGCCTGATCGCCAGCGCGCCTTACGAGGCGCTGCTGGTGCCGGACACCGCCATCGGCATCGATCAGTCGCGCAAGATCGTGTTCGTGGTCAAGGATGACGACACCGTGGAGGCAAAACCGGTCATCCTGGGACCGCTCGACGAGGGCTTGCGCGTGATCCGCGAAGGCCTCAAACCGGAAGACCGAGTGATCGTCGATGGCATTCAGCGCGTGCGCGTCGGCGCCAAGGTCAGCCCGCACGCCCCTCCGGCCGCGGGTCACAAGACATGAATCTCGGACGCCTTTCCGTCAACCAGCCCATCCTGGCGATGGTGCTGTCGATCGTGCTCCTGATCGTGGGCGCGCTCGCCTACCGGACGCTGCCGGTCGCCGAATATCCGGAAGTGGTGCCGCCGACCGTGGTGGTGACCGCGCAATATCCGGGGGCTTCGGCGCAGACCATCTCCGACACGGTCGCCGCTCCCATCGAGCAGCAGATCAACGGCGTCGAGGACATGCTGTACATTTACAGCCAGGCCACCTCGAACGGCCAGCTCACCATCACCATTACCTTCAAGCTCGGTACCAATCTCGATAACGCGCAGGTGCTGGTGCAGAACCGCGTCGCGATCGCGCAGCCGCAATTGCCGGATGAGGTGCAGCGCAACGGCGTCGTCACCAAGAAGAATTCTCCCGACATCCTGATGGTCGTGTTCATGTTGTCCCCCGACGACTCGCTCGACCAGCTCTACATCTCCAACTACGCGCTGCTGCAGGTCCGCGACCAGCTCCTGCGGCTCGACGGCATCGGCGACATCCAGATCTTCGGTGCGCGCGATTATTCGATGCGGCTGTGGCTCGATCCGGACAAGATCCAGACGCTCGGGCTCACGGCGGGCGACGTGATCGCCGCGATCCGCGCGCAGAACCTGCAGATCACCGGCGGCCAGCTTGCGAGCCCGCCGATCGCGGATCGCGCCTTCCAGCCCAATCTCACCTTCACCGGCCGCCTGAAGGACATCTCGCAGTTCGAGGACATCGTCGTCAAGGCGGGCCAGGACGGCCGCACCGTGCGGCTGCGCGACATCGCGCGGATCGAGCTCGGTGCGCTCGACTACTCCACCAACAGCTTCGAGCTGCGGAAGACCGCGGTCGCGATGCTGGTGACCCAGCGTCCAGGATCGAACGCGCTCGCGACCGCCAAGGGCATCAAGGACACCATGGCCAAGCTGAAGGCGAGCTTCCCGAAGGGACTCGACTACGACATTGGCTACAACCCGACCGAGTTCATCCAACAGTCCATCAGCGAGCTGATCAAGACCATTTACGAAGCAATGGCCCTGGTCGTCATCGTGGTGCTGGTGTTTCTGCAGGGCTGGCGCCCGGCGATCATCCCGATCGTGGCGATCCCGGTGTCGTTGGTCGGCACTTTTGCGGCGATGGCCGCGCTCGGCTATGCCATCAACAATCTCACGCTGTTCGGCCTCGTGCTCGCGGTCGGCATCGTGGTCGACGACGCCATTGTGGTGGTCGAGAACGTCGAGCGGCATTTGCGCGACGGCATGAGCCGGCGGGATGCGGCGCTCAAGACCATGGAGGAAGTCGGCGGCGCGCTGGTGTCGATCGCACTGGTATTGTGTGCGGTGTTCGTGCCGACCGCGTTTCTCGGTGGCATCACCGGGCAGTTTTTCCAGCAATTCGCGGTCACGATCGCGGTCGCGACGGCAATTTCCTGCTTCTGCTCGCTGACGTTGTCGCCTGCGCTGGCCTCGCAGATCCTGGTTCCGCATGACGAGAAGCGGCCGCCCGCGGCCTGGAATCTGCTCGCGCGCGGCTGGGAGTGGTTCACCGGCATCTTCAACCGCGGCTTCAACTGGCTGTCGAATTCTTATGCTGACGTCGCAGATTTCGTGATTCGGCACAGCGTGGTGATGCTGCTCGTCTATGTGGTGCTGATCGGCAGTGCCGGCTGGCTGATTGCCACCACGCCCCAGGGCTACATTCCGGCACAGGATCGCGGCTACGTGATCATATCCGCGCAATTGCCGGGCGCGGCCTCGCTGGCGCGGACCACCGAGATCGTTCGCAGGATTGAGAGCATCGCGCTCGATACGCCCGGAATCTCGCATATCGCAGTCTTTGCAGGCCTGTCGGGCGCGACCCGCACGCAGGCGAGCAACTCCGCGGCACTGTTTCCAGTGTTCGAGGAACCGGAAGTGCGCCTCAAGAAGGGGCTGAGCGCACAGGTGATCACGGCGGACCTGCGCAAGCGCCTCTCGGCCATCGAGGGCGCGTTCATCATCGTGATTCCGCCGCCGCCGATCCCGGGCATCGGCACCGGCGGCGGCTTCACCATGCGGATCCAGGATCGGCAGGGCCGCGGGCCTGAGCTGCTGGCGGCTGCGACCGACGAACTCGTCGCCGCGGCGCGCAAGTCGCCGCTGCTCCTCGCCCCTACCGTGTTCTCGCCGTTCTCGGCCAACACGCCGCAGGTGTTCGTCGACATCGACCACGTCAAGGCGCAGAAGCTCGGTGTTCCCATCCAGAATGTCACCGATACCATCCAGACCTATTTCGGCTCGACCTACGTCAACGACTTCAACCTGTTCGGCCGCACCTATCACGTCACCGCGCAGGCCGATCTGCCGTTCCGGAAGGAGAAGGCCGACCTCACGCGGCTACGCACCCGCAATGCCAGCGGCGACATGGTGATGCTTGGCAGCGTCGTGGATTTCCGCGACATTTCGGGGCCGGACCGGGTCGCGCGCTACAATCTTTATCCCGCGGCCGAGCTGCAGGGTGAGGGTCTGCCCGGCACGAGCTCGGCGACCGCGATCGCCGTCATGAAGAAGCTCGCCGAGGAGACGCTGCCGAGCGGCTTTGCCTTTGAATGGACCGACCTGTCCTATCAGCAGACGACCAGCGGCAATGCGGGCCTTGCGGTGTTTCCGATCTGCGTGCTGTTCGTCTATTTGGTGCTGGCCGCGCAATATGGCAGCTGGACGCTGCCCTTTGCCGTCCTCCTGATCGTGCCGATGTGCCTTCTGGCTGCGACCGTCGGCGTGCGCATCATGCATCAGGACGTCAACATCCTGACCCAGATCGGCTTCGTGGTGTTGGTGGGGCTGGCCGCCAAGAACGCGATCCTGATCGTGGAGTTCGCCCGCGACATCGAGCTCGAAGGCCGCGAGCGGCTGGAAGCCGTGATCGAGGCCTGCCGCCTGCGGCTGCGGCCGATCCTGATGACGTCGTTCGCGTTCATTCTGGGCGTGCTGCCGCTCGTGGTCTCGACCGGCTCGGGATCGGAAATGCGTCAAGCGGTCGGCGTCGCCGTGTTCTTCGGCATGTTGGGGGTAACCTTGTTCGGCTTGGTTTTCACCCCGATCTTCTACGTGATCGTCCGCAACCTGGCCGATGGGAAGCCCGGCAAAAAGCCGGCGGTGGTTAATGTCGTCGATCCGCCCGCCGCCGGCGCGACCCACCGATAGCATCGGCTGTCCGAAATAGTTGGGCAGCCGCAGGGTTATTAAATAATATCGCATTCACGACAGGCTTGCTCAGCACGGATTTGGCGGAGGCGCAGGATGAAATCGCGATTATTGTCGGCGGCCGTCGCGGCATGCGGATTGTTGCTCGCGGGGCCGGTGTCGGCGCAAGGGGTCAAGATCGGCATCCTGAACGATCAGTCGGGCGTCTACGCGGATTACGGCGGCAAATATTCCGTCGAGGCGGCCAAGATGGCGGTCGAGGATTTCGGCGGCAATGTGCTCGGCCAGAAGATCGAGGTGATCTCCGCCGATCACCAGAACAAGCCGGATCTCGCGACCGCGATCGCGCGGCGCTGGTATGAGGTCGAAGGCGTCGACATGATCACCGAACTGACGACGTCCTCGGTGGCGCTTGCCGTCCAGGAGCTGTCGAAGAAGATGAAGAAGATCGACATCGTGGTCGGCGCGGCGACCTCGCGCCTGACCGGCGATGCGTGTCAGCCTTATGGCTTTCACTGGGCCTACGATACTCACGCGCTCGCCGTCGGGACCGGCGGCGCGCTGGTCGAAGCCGGCGGAGATACCTGGTTCTTCATGACCGTCGACTACGCCTTCGGCTATGCGCTCGAAAAAGACACCAGCGATATCATCAAGGCAAAGGGCGGCAAGGTGCTGGGGTCGGTGCGCATTCCCTTGAATGCGTCGGATTTCTCGTCGTTCCTGCTGCAGGCGCAGAGCTCCAAGGCAAAAGTAATCGGGCTCGCCAATGCCGGCCTCGACACCACCAACTCGATCAAGCAGGCGGCGGAATTTGGCATCGTCAGGGGCGGCCAGAAGCTCGCCGGGCTGTTGTTGACGCTCGCAGAAGTGCACGGTCTCGGTCTCGAAGCCGCCCAAGGTCTGGTGCTGACGGAGGGTTTTTATTGGGACCATGACGACAGGACCCGGGAATTCTCCGAGCGTTTCTTCAAGCGAACCGGCCGCATGCCCAACATGATTCAGGCCGGCACCTATTCGGCGACGCTGCAATATCTCAAGGCCGTCAAGGCCGCCGGCACCAAGGATACCGAGGCGGTGGCCGCGAAGTTGAAGGAATTGCCGGTCGACGACATGTTCGCCCAGGGCGGCAAGGTGTTGGCCAACGGCCGCATGGTGCACGACCTCTATCTGTTCGAGGTCAAGAAGCCGTCGGAGTCCAAGAAGCCGTGGGATTATTACAAGCAGCTCGCCGTGGTGCCAGGCGACAAGGCGTTCCTCTCGGCCAAGGACAGCGGCTGCCCGCTGACGAAATAGTTTGTCGAAATAGTTCGTCGTCCCGGCTCAAGGCCGGGACGACGTACATCACCGTTCCGCAGTCACCAGCTGCCCCGCCTTCGGTTCCCTCCACAGGGCGAGCAGCGCCACAAAAATGGTGCCGGTGACGAGCGTACCGAGCGGAAGCCCGAGCATATGGCGGCCGGACTCGTAATCTCCGACGGCCGTGCCGGCCGCCCGGACCATCACGATGGTCAGCCAGTAATAAGGCAGCGAGCGCAGTAGCCCGTTGCGGGCGATCACAAACAACAGCGCCAGGATCGGAACCAGCAGCAGCGCCGCGCCGCCGTCGCCAAGTCCGAGATTGTGCGAAGAGTAATCGCCGATCACAGTCCCGAGCGTCCCGGCGATGAACATGCTGACCCAATAGCCGGCATCGGCGCGCAGCACGGTATCCGTGCTGTCCGCTTTGCTCGACCGTTCGCGCCACGCGAATTGCCAGCTTGCGAACAGCGCGATGACGAGCGCCGCAGTCAGTCCGGCCATTACCACTGCCCGCGGTATTTTCATGTCGCCCTGGGCGAAGTCGGCGAAATTCGTCGCCGCGGTCCTGACGATGATGATGGCGGTCCAGTAATGCACCTGGTGGATCGACCGGTCGAACCGCTCGCCGACAAGGACGATGGCGAGCGCGAGCGCGAGATACGGCAATCCGGCAACGTGCCCCAATCGCAGATTGTGTGCGAAGAAATCGCCCATATTGGCGCCGAAGATGCTGGCAAGGCAGAGCGCAGCCCAGTATCGGGCACCAAGTGTCGGCAGATGAATTTGTTGCATGGGGACCGTCTGATTTCGGATGGCTGGGCTTAGGTCGGAGTCGGGACCGACGCCGTCGGAAGATTTTTCATGAAACATCAAAATGGCCGCCGCAAGATAGCGCAAGTCACTAAGTCGTTTTTGACTGGCTAAAATTGTGGCGACATCGGATGCTCTGCGCGGCTATCCAAAGGCGCCCGCATCGTCTTCCTGCCGCATAGGGCAGCTAATCGTCGCGGAGGACATTGCGGATGTTTAATGCTGCATAAATCGAAAATCATCGTCGTTGCCTTGGTCGCTCTGGTACGTCCCGCTCTCGCCGGACCTCCCTACGTGTCCGATGATCCTGAACCGACCGATTACAAGCATTTTGAAATTTATACGTTCACGGCCGGGACGGCCACGCGAGGCGACATCGGCGGCGCATCGGGGATCGATTTCAACTATGGTGCCGCGCCGGATCTCCAATTGACGGCCACGCTGCCGATCGGCTTTGACAACCCCGCCGCGGGCAACGCGAGTTTCGGCCCGAGCAATATCGAACTTGCCGCAAAGTACCGCTTCCTGCACCAGGATTCCTTCGGTCTCGACGTCAGCGTATTTCCGCGCGTCTTTCTGCCGAGCCCCACCAAAGATATCGGCATTAACACCGCCTCGCTGCTGCTGCCGGTATGGGTGCAGAAGGACTGGAACGGCGGATGGTCCGCCTTCGGCGGCGGAGGTTGTGTGATCAACCCCCACGCGGCGCAGGATTTTTGCCTGACCGGCGGCGTCGTCACCTACCAGTTGCTGCCCAAGCTGCAGCTTGGCGTCGAACTATTCCACCAGACCGCCGACGGAAGCGGAACGCCGGCGGCGACGAGCGTCGGTCTCGGCGCCCGCTACGACATCAACGACACCTACCATTTGCTCGGCTACATCAGGCGGGGAATCGAGAACACCAACGAGACCGATCAATATTCCTGGTACGCCTCGGTGCTTTTTACGTTCTGAGATCTTGCGAGTTCGCCTGACCTCGCCCCGCTTGCGGGGAGAGGTCGAAATTCGCGGTAGCGAATTTCGGGTGAGGGGGAGTCTCCGCGTACATTGTGCTTCAGTGTTCGCGGAAAGAGCCCCTCACCCCAACCCTCTCCCCGCGAAGAGCGGGGAGAGGGAGAAGCGATCGATCGGCGCTGCGTCTCAACCTAAACTCATCCCGCTCTCGCCTATCCCCTTCGCACGCTGGCGCCGCCGTCGACCGGCAGCGTCACGCCGGTGATGAAATTGGCCTCGTCGGAGGCCAGGAAAAGCGCGGCGTTGGCGACGTCCCAACCGGTGCCCATCTTCTTGCGCAAGGGCACCTTGGCGTCGCGCTCGGCCTCGACCTCGGCGCGACTCTTCTTGAATTTGCGGGCGCGGGTATCGACCGCCATCGGCGTGTTCATCAGACCGGGCAGGATGACGTTGGCGCGGATGCCGTATTCGGCATTCTGGTAGGCGAGCTGTTCGGTGAAGGCGATCATCGCCGATTTGGTCGCCTTGTAGGCGACATAGGGGTAGGTGGTGATCGCCGCCATCGAAGAGATGTTGATGATGGCGCCGCTTTGTTGTTTCCGCATGATCGGGATCACGTGCTTGGCCGCCAGAATGCAGCTCTTGAGGTTGATCGCGACACAGCGGTCGAGCGCCTCCTCGGTGATCTCGAGCAGCTCGGCGTCGCCGCCGGCGAGGCTGACGCCGACATTGTTGTGGAGGATGTCGATACGGCCCCAGCGGCCAAGCGCATTATCCACCATCGCCTTGAGCTCGGCATTCTTGGTGACGTCGGCCTTGAACGCCACCGCGATGCCCCCCTCGGCGGCAACCATATTGACCGTCTCCTGCGCCGATTCGAGATGATGATCCACGCAAAGCACGTGAGCGCCTTCGCGCGCAAAAGTCACTGCGGTGGCGCGGCCGTTGCCCATGCCTTCGCCGGGGCTCTGCCCGGCGCCGACGACGATGGCGACACGATCTTTCAAACGCATGTCAGTTCACTCCCGGGATCGGGTACTGTTGCAGTACCTCTTTGTAAGATGGTTCGTTGTCTATCTTCATCGTAGCGAGCACGCGCACGACCGCGCAATAGAAGGCGATTGTCAGCACAAGATCGGTCATGTGTTCGTCGGAGAGCTGCTTCTTGATCTCGGCGAAGGTCTCCTCCGACATCGCCAGCCCGCGCACCATCTCGCGCGCGCCTTTCAGGATCGCCTTCGCCAGCGGTTCGAGCGCGGACGGCTTGCCCTCGGTCTCCGCCATCATGCCCTTGATATCCGCGTCGGTGACGCCGAATTCCTTGCCGATCTTCACATGATGGGTGAATTCATACTCCGATTTCTCAAGCCAGCCGACCTGCAGGATGGCCAGTTCGCGCAGCCGCGGGTCGAGCTTGCTCTTGAAGCGGATATAGCCGCCGATGCCGTTGAAGGCGCGGGCCATGTCAGGCGAGTTGACCAGGAGCTTGTGCAGGTTGGTGTTGCGTTTGAGCATGTCGCGATATTCGGGCGCGATCTGCTCGGCTTCGAGATAGGGCAGGCGGGCCATCTTGTTGTTTCTCCCTTATGTGATCGGCGGCCTCGGCAATCCCGTTTCGGGCTTGCTGACGCGCCGCCGCTTCCCGGTCATTTGACCGGGCGGCAGCGGAGTTTGCAATCACTACCATTGCCACATTCTCGATCACGAGGACGGAGGCATGATGCCGCGCATTCAGGTCGTGCCGTACTCGGAGCAGCGTTCGGACCGGGGCGAGTAAGCGGCCGCAGCCTTCAGCCATGGACGAGGCGCCAGAGGATCGTGCCCAGCGCGCCCACCCAGAGGATGATGGTTGCGCCGGCCTGAATTCCAAAACCGCGACTGCGCTTGTCGGCGGCTTCTGAATAGCCGGTCAGGTAGAGGTAGCGGCCGGCGATCCATACGAGGCCAAGCACGGCGGCGATGGGATCGCTGATATAGATCGCGAACAGCCAGAGCGAGGGCAGGAAAATCGGCATCCATTCCAGCGTGTTCATCTGCACGCGAAACACCCGCTCGAAATCGGGATTGCCCGATATGGCCGGCACCTTGATGCCGAACGCCACGCGCGCTTTCGACACCTGAATGGTGGTATAGAAATAAAGCAGGATGGCGAGGCAGGTGACGAGCGCCGTGAAGTGATACATCGCGAGAGTCCCCTCTTGGAAGAAATAACAGCGCCGTCATTCGGGGGCGCGAAGCGAACCCGGAATCTCGAGATTCCGGGTTCGCGCTGGCGCGCGCCCCGGAATGACGGCGCTTGTGGCCTCAATAGCCGGTCATCTCAAGATATCCAACTCCGCTGTGGCTGCCGCCAAAATTGATCGGGCCTTCCCAATAGGGATAGCTCGTTCCCATCCAGCTCTTTGCGTTCAGCGGGTCACACCCGATCGACAGCTTAAGGCGTGGGATGGCAATGTCCCACGCAACGGGGATCTGCCGTCCCGCGATCTCGACCGACGTTTTTGGCGTCATCCGGATGTCGGTGGATGCGATCTGTTCGGTCTTGCCATCCGGCAGGATCCAGTTGCCGGACGCGTAATGGTTGCCGTCGGTCTGGCGCAATCGAAACAGCATCAGCTTCTCGCCTGAATTGAGATGCAGCGAGAACCAGTCCCATCCGGTTTGATCCGAGGCGAGCGGCTGGCTGCTCCATTCCCGGTCCATCCAGGCGCGGCCTGTGACTTCAACGGGCTTGTCGTCGATGCTGATGCGGCCGCTCGCCTCAAAATAAGGCTGGCTGAAATAATATGAAGCTTGTCCACGGTCGGACTTCTTGCTGTATCCGGCATCACCCTGCAGCACCAGCGCGTGATCGGCATCAAGTCGCAGCGCGTAGGAAAAATCCGCACCGGATGCTTTGAGCTCAAGCGGCGCGATCCTGTCGTCGTGCATCGGCTCAATTCCGCGCATTTCCCAGTCATCGATCCAGGCGAGAAATGGCTTTGCCTCGACGCCGGCCTGGCCGATGCCGCCGCGGGCGAATTTCTCGCCAAAGCGATGGGTATCGGCGCGGGTCACGGCGGCGTGGGCCATCCATATCTGCTGATTGGCCCAGCCCTCCTGTTGCGCGCCCGGCCGCATTGCCTGACGAAACAAGGTCCACTGCGCGCCATAGGCCGCGCCACTTGAATCCGTCAAATTAGCCGTCACGTACCACCACTCGATGCGAAACTCCGGATGCGGGCCGTAATCTTCCGGAAAATTAAAAACCTTGCCCGGCGTGACCGGCGCAAATCCTTCCCCGCTCATGCCAAGCCCGGCAAAGCCCTGCGCAAGCGCGTCCTTGCCCGCAAGCCCGGCAAGTGCGAGGCCGGCCGCAAAGGTGCGGCGGGAGATCGGGGGTTTACCGCTCATTGGCAAAAATCTTGACCAGGTTCGCCGGCTGCATGCGCGCCAGTCTGATGACTGGAAGCAGCGCGGCCAAGAGCGCGGCGGCCATCGCCACACCCAAAAGCTCGATCAATTGCAGCGGAAAGACGTGAAACGGCAGCCGCCAGCCAAAAGCCTTCACATTCACCACCGCGATCAGGCACCACGCCACCAACAGGCCGAGCGGCAGCGCCAAAAGGGTTGTGATCAGCGCAACCGACATGGTCTTTAACAGTTCGATCGCCGCCAGCCGGCGCCGGGTGATTCCGATCGCCCATAATGGCGCAAGCTGGGGCAGGCGGGAGTTGCTCAGGGTCAACAGGCTGGTCAGCAGCGCGACGCCGGCGACCCCCAACGTAAAAGCGTTCAGCGCCGTCGTCACCGCAAACGTCCGGTTGAAGATCCGCGTCGACTCGGCTTTCAGCGTGGCCTGATCCAGCAGATTTCGTTCATCGAGACCAAATTTTTCCTGCAGCGACGCGATCAGCGCCGGCACGGCCGCGCGCGCAACCCGCAGGCCCAGTCGCGTCAGCGGAATTCCCGGAAAACGACGGGTCAACGCCGCAAAATTGACGGCGATCTGTCCCTTGGGATTGCCGTAATCGGCATAGATGCCGACCACTTCAAGCGTCCAGTTTCCCCCCGGCGCGGGCACCTCGATGGAATCCCCGATCGCGAGTTTTGAGCGCCGGGCCAGTTGCTCGCTGATAAAGCAAGTGTCGCCGGGACGAAGGCGGGTCCAGGCGTTTGCGGTTGCCTCGAGCAGCGGCCAATGATCCCTGAAGGTGGCGTGATCGGCGAGGCCTAGAACTTCGATCGGCGCGCCGCCGAATTGGCTCTCGGCCCGGCCGCCGGGCAGGATCGCCTCGACTTCGGGGCGGTCACGAAGCCATGCCGTGATCGCGGCCGCCTGCGTGTTATCGGCGGCGTTGACGTAGACGTCCGCCGCGAGCCGTCCATCCAGCCAACTGACAAACGTCCGGCTGAAGCTTTCGACCATGGTGCCGACCCCGACATTGACCGCGAGCGCCAGCAACAGCGCCATCAACGCCAGCGACAATCCCGAAAGCTGCTGCCGGCTGTCGGCCCAGAACCATACCGCGAGCGCGCCATCGGCGCGGCGCTGGCCGAACGATAATACCAATTCCAGGATCGCGGGCAGGCCGAGCGCCGCGCCAAGCAGCAAGGCCGCCAGCACGGCAAATCCTGAAACCAGCGAATCGCCGTACCACAGCAAAAGACAAGCGGCGGCGAGCACGGCGAGGGCCAGCGCGCCTTGGAAGACCAGCCAGCGGCTCTGTGCCTGCTGCCAGGCATAGGGTTGCGCGGCCGCCAGCACGGGAAGGCGGATCGCTTTCAAAAGGCTGGTGGCCGCCGCCACCAGCGCGCCGGCGACGCTGATGAGCATTCCGGCGAGCCACCATTCGCCTTTTAGCGTCAATTGGCCGGGAATTTGCGCGCCATAAAGCCCGCGCAAGGATGCGGCGACATCGGGCAATAGCGACGCCGCGATCAAATAACCGCAGACCAATCCCACGATGCCCGCGGCCAGCGCCAGCGATACCAGTTCGGCCACCAGCACCATATTGAGCATGCGCGCCGATACGCCGCAGGCGCGCAGGGTTCGCAGCATCGGCAGGCGCTGCTCGAACGCCAGCCCAATCGCCGAATTGACGATGAACAGTCCGACCACGAACGACAACAGTCCGAACGCGGTCAGGTTGAGGTGAAAACTGTCGGTGAGGCGTTCGAGATCGGTTTCCGAATCCGGCTCGACCAGCCGGAGCCTGTCGCCGACGACGCTTTCCAGCGGCGCGCGCACGCCTTGGGCCTTGCCGAGCAGAAGCCGGGAAACCTGATCGGGCATTTTGAGAAGCCGCTGGGCGATGCCGATATCGACCACCACCACGCCGGGCACCAGTTGCGGCTGGACGTGCAGCGGCGGCAGCACGGTGCCGTCGCTTGCGAGCGGCGTCGCGCCTTCCGCCAGATTGAGATCGGTCAGGGTCTCGCCCGCTGCCAGCATTTCGCCGGGCGGGGTGACGAAGGATTGCAGGCCGGCCTTTCCAATCGCCGGCGCATTGCCGACTTCCGCGGGGATGGTGACCGGTTCGATCCCCAACAACCGGAGCGGCCGCCCGCCGATCTGAATCCGCCCCTCCAGCACCGGCGACACCGGCCAGCCGGCGCGGCGCAGGTCGACATAGAGCCTTTGCGGAAAGGTCGCACTGTTGCGCCCGACCAGCGCGGCCGTCCGCGCCCCGCCGAAAGCGGCCGCCGCGCGGTCGTAACTCAATCGCGCCTGCTGGTTCAGCGCCTGCACGCCGCTCCATAGCGCGGTCGCGGAAATCAGTCCGATCAGCAAGGTCGCGAGCTGCATCGGATGCCGCCGCCAATGGCTGAGCAGCACCGCGAGAACCCAGACGACGCGGCTCATGCGATCAGACCCGCATGGAGATTGATCCTCCGGTCGAGGGTCGCGGCAAGCCGCACCGAGTGGGTTACCATCAAAAAGCTGCAGCCGGTTCGCGCCACCAGATCGCGCGCCAGCGCGAGAACGTCATCCGCAGTCGCCTCGTCGAGATTGCCGGTGGGCTCGTCGGCGAGCAGCAGCAGCGGTTTGATGGCGAGCGCCCGACCGATCGCGACCCGCTGCTGCTGGCCGCCGGACAATTGTTCGGGATAGCGCCGAAGCAGGGCGCCCAGGCCCAGCCGCTCCACCAGCTCGCCGTGCCAGGCGGCGTCGTGGCAGCCTGCGATGCGCGATTGAAATGCGAGATTGTCTTCGACCGTCAGGCTCGGGATCAGGTTGAACTGCTGAAACACCAGCCCCAGCCGGTCGCGCCGCAGCGCCGCGCGGCCGGAATCGGAAAGCTCGGTCAGCGACGCGTCGGCAAGCCTGATCTCGCCGCCATCGGGACGATCAAGCCCGGCGATCAAATGCAACAGCGTACTCTTGCCGCTGCCGGATTCTCCGGTCAGCGCGACGCGTTCGCCGGCGGCAATCGTCAGATTGACGCCGCGGAGCACCTCGATTTGGTCTCCGGCAGAGCGATAGGTCTTGGTCAGATTGCGAACGCTCAGCACGATTTCGTTGCCGGTTGCCATGGCAAGCGTGCGCGATGCCTCACATGGGTTTCTGGTACTTCAGCACGAATTCGTCGACCGGGACCGGCGGATGGAATACGGCAGCGTCGCGCGGATCTTCCGGATGACGCAGGAAATCGGCCTCGCTTACGAGCTTGAACCCGGCCGCCTCGATCTCCCGGCGCAGCGTGCTTTCCTCGATGCGGTGCAGGGTCTTGCCGACCGTCGTGCCGTCGCCGGGACGCGCGGAGTGGTCGGCGATCACAAGAAAGCCACCGGGTTTCAGCGCTGCGAACATCTTCTTGTTCATCACGGCGCGATCGACCGGCATGTAGGTCACGTCGTGATAGGCAAAGAAGAACGTGATCAGGTCGAGCCCGCTGACGTCAGGCGGGATGGGATCGTCGAAGTTCCTGACGACGTGGACGACATTCTTCATGGCGGGCTTTTGGGCGCGGATATCGAACTTGTCCTTGACGAAGCGCTCGATGATTTCAGCCGAATCCTGCGCATACACCACGCCATCCGGCGCCACGGCGCGCGCCAATAATTCAGTGCTGTAACCGGCGTTGGCCTCCATATCCGGCACCTTCATGCCTGGCCTCGCGCCGGTGAAGGCGAGCATCTTGGCGGGCTGCCGGCGCTGATCGGTCTGACGGTCGGCATCGCTGCGGTCCGGCGCAGCCACGATGGCTTGGTAGTCCGGCGCCTTGACGTCGTCGGCCGCCATCGCGGCCGAGCTCCATCCCGCGAGCAAAGCCAGTGAAGCAAGCGCGCCGATCAGGTTCGCGCGGCGATGGATCAATCCGATCATGAAAATCCCCTGGCAGGTTGTCGTGGAGCATATAGCAAGACCATAACGGGAGATCACGGTCTCAATCGTGACGGCGACGCAATCGTGATCCGATTGCGGGACGCTTCCGGCGCACTGTCAGACGGCATTCCGTGAGGTGGATATTGAGTGTTGCAGCGCACATGTGCGAGCCAAAATGCCCAGTTGCGTTGCCGCTCGCCCCACGGGTACCATTGCCAGGGGGCCTGCCAACAGAGCAGCTAACGATAATCCGGGAGAGATCATGACCACGCAACCGACGCCCAAAGGCGCCTGGAAAATCACGTTCCTGCTGTTTCTCTTCATGCTGGTCAATTTCGCCGACAAGATCGTGGTCGGGCTTGCGGGCGTGCCGATTATGACCGAGTTGAAGCTCACTCCGGACCAGTTCGGTACATTAGGCTCGTCGTTCTTCCTGCTGTTTTCGGTCTCGGCGATCATCGTCGGTTTTATCGTCAATCGCATCGAAACGCGCTGGGTTCTTCTGGTTCTCGCTGCGATATGGGCGCTGGCGCAATTTCCGATGGTCGGAACGATCGGGTTCACGACGCTCCTGATCTGCCGCGTGATCCTTGGCGCCGGCGAGGGACCGGCGGGTTCGGTTGCAGTCCACTCCATCTACAAATGGTTTCCCGACGAGAAGCGAACGCTGCCCACCGCGATCCTGTCGCAGGGATCGGCATTCGGCGTGATCCTGGCAGTACCGTCGCTGAATTGGGTGATCGTCAATCATAGCTGGCACTATGGGTTCGGCGCGCTCGGTGTGGTCGGGCTGATGTGGGTGGTGGCGTGGCTGTTCCTGGGCAAAGAGGGCCCACTGGTGCAAACCGTCGCAATGGCCAGGGCTGAACCGCGCATTCCCTATTTCCAGCTTCTGACCTCGCGCACCTTTGTCGGCTGCTGCGCGGCGACGTTCGGCGCCTATTGGGCATTGTCGCTGGGTCTGACATGGTTCACGCCGTTCATCGTCCAGGGCCTTCGCTTCTCGCAACAGGATGCGGGGTGGATCTCGATCCTGCCGTGGATTGCCGGAGCCACCGTCGTGCTGCTCACCGGGTGGGTATCACAGGTGTTGATGGGGCGGGGCGTTTCCACCCGCGTCGCGCGCGGCGTGCTTGGCGCGGCGCCATTGATCGTCGGCGGATTGATCATCGCGGTTCTGCCGCATGTCGAGGGCGTCGGGTTGCAGATCGCGCTTCTGGTGGCGGGCTCCGGGCTTTGCGGATCAATCTATGTGGTCTGCGCGCCAATGATCAGCGAATTCACGCCGGTGTCGCAGCGCGGCGCCGTGATCTCGATCTATGGCGCGATCTATACGTTCGCCGGCATCATCGCCCCAAAGGTGATGGGCAGCGTGATCCAGCACGCGGCGACGCCGCTCGAGGGCTACATGAGCGGCTTCACCATCAATGCGGTCATCCTGATCACGAGCGGCCTGCTCGGCCTGTTGCTGCTATGGCCCAACACCGAGCGCGCACGCCTGATGGGAGAGGAAGCGACGCGACCGAAATTCGCGTGATTCGCTTGTCGTCCCGGCGAAAGCAGGGACCCGTAATCACCGGCCACTGATTGCTTGTGGAAGCTGGCTACCCCAGACATCATCGGGGGTCTCGGACAAGATCAATCGAAACGTGCGAGACCCAAGCTCCCGGAGAATCCATGACGAAGGTCTGGCGATTGCCTTTGGTGTTGACCGTCAGCAACGCCGTGATCGTGTCACTCTGGACTTTCGCTTCGATAACACCGTTGACGTTTTGACCCGAGACCTTGCCGCCCTGACGATACTGGCTTTCAAACCAATTGCCCGAAAGCACGGTCCCGTTTTGATCGATGTTGGCATTCATATCCATTTTGTAGGCATCGCTGGCGCAACGCACGTTCATTTTCACGGATTGGCCCGCGTTCTTGACGATGTAGTCAACCTTGCACCGGACGCGTTCGCGCGGCCCATCCGAGGGCTTCATCATACCGCCACCCGACCATGAACCGGCCACGTTATCGAAGCTCTGTTCGGCGCGAACTGGAGACGTTGCGAGAACTGCCATCAAAAGGGAGCCTTGCAGCATGGAATGAAGCATTGTCCGATTGCGAAACATTATTCTAACCTCACCAGTGCGACCGTCGTCGTCCCTGGGCGCATTCCATCGCAGAATACGATCATTTTGTTGGCGTTTCTGTTTCCAATTGCTCGAACGGTGTCGGCCGGTTTCCGCCTCACGGCACTCTCTTCCAATTGGCCGACTTGCAGATCAGTCCGCCGACGATGCAGCCCGAAGTGGTGAGGGTAGAGCCTTCAACGGACATTTTGCCTGAATAGGTTGACCCGGTGTCGGAGCTCGCGGCTTTGCCGGTCCAGGAATTAGCTCCACTGGGCCGCACGTCGAAGAACAGCCGCTTGCCGACTTTGGCATTCAAATCCGAACCGGGTTTCAGCCACACAACGTCTCCGCATATGGCGTTACCACACGGTCCGAACTTGACTTGCTCATCACCACTGTCACGTAACCAAGTGCCGAGAATTTCGTCTGCGAGTCCGAGGCTCGTGGTCAGCAGAAATACCGTCGAAGCCAAACCGAGACGCAGAATTTTCATCCCAATCTCCTTGCGTTGTTACGTTGCTGCTTCCTGTTAACGGATGTCGGCGAGGTGCATGTCGCTCAGGGTCGACGGAAGGCTGCGTGCGATCAGCTCCGTGATCGCCCCGTGCAGGTTCTCGTTTCGGGCCGGATCGCCGGCGCCCGGCGAAAAACTCTCGTCGACCAGCCGGCTGGGGCCCGCGAGCTTGACCTCCGCCGCATCGTCCAAAGGCGGGGCAGCCCTTTTCTCGATAACGTCGAACGTCTTCCCGTCGATAACCCTGATTTCGTAGAGCACGTGGATTTCGTTATAGGACGCGAGCAGCGTGCCGTAACTGACAAAACCGATCCCCTCGACCTTTCGGGCGCCGCCGCCGAAATTCGATTTGGCCTTGGTGATGACGATGTAGGCGTCGAGCCCTTGCGGAGATACTTCAGTCTGAACCAGTTTCTTGAATGGATCGCCGCGAATGAAATTGGCCGGCGCAACCGGCGAATCCTTGATCGTGGCAAAGGCTGTGCGCTGGTAACTGACCGGCTGCACCTGAAAACGTCCGCTCAACGCCGCGGTCGCCTGCTGGACGATCAGGTCGTCAAGACCCCAGGCTCCGATCGGAAAGCTCTGACTGGCGTTATTCAGCCCGGTCAACCCCATCCGTGAAAAGCTCATCTCGTCGCCGACCGCCGAGATGATGCCGACGGTCTTGACCGCCTGCAGTTTGGTCTCGCCGGTTTCCAACATTGCGCAGGCACCGAGGCTGACGACAAGCAGAACAACCGCCGCCAGGTTCGCGTATGGACTGCTGCGGCGCATGGCAGTGCGATCCTACTTGCCTATCGTATTCTGACGTCGAATGCATAGGAGGCGCCGATGCCGACGGTGGTCTGGTTCGGCGAACCACGAAGGGTCACGAGAGGGCTCGCCGCCGCATCGCCAAGCAGCCGCTCATACTCGACATAGGAATGAACCTCCCATTGCGGATTGATCCGATAGGAGACCTGGGCGCCGGCGCCGTAAGAATGCGCGCCGCCCTTGGCGTTAAATACCGGTAGCCCAGAAGCCATCGCCTGCACGGCATCGATGCCAAAATAGGGTGAGGTCGCCTGGGTGCTTTCCCAGGTGAAGCGCGGGCCGGCCGAAATCGTGAGCCGCTGAAACACCGGCACGATGAAGTCCGCCGAGAAGTCGGCAACGGTGCCGTTGGGGCCGACCACGCCTTGGCGCAACTCGACGCGGGTGCGGAACCAGTCAACCGGATAGTATTCGACGAAGCCGCCGAGTTGGACTGCGGTCTTGACGTCACCGAGGCCCTTCAGTTCGGAATAGTTATATTGCTTTCGTCCCGCCACGAACTTGGCGACGGGGCCGGCACGAAGGTCGCCGAAGTCGAGGAATGCGATGCTTGCACTGTCGCGCGGGCCGCGAAACTGCTCCGTGGAGCCGGCCCGACGGATAGCAAAAATCGGCACCGGGCTGAGCATGGCCCGATTGGCACCCGCGAAATCCGGTTTGTATTCGCCCCCGACGCCGACCTGGACGGTCCAGGTACCTGACACCGGCGGCAACATCGGCAGTTCGAAAGGCGGAGCCGGCAACGTGACCAATGGGTCGGCGGCTGCAACAGCCGGCATCAGCGTCAGCGTCGACCCCAATAACAGTAAGGCAACTGCTTTGCAGGCAAATTCGGTGTGGTTGTCTTCGGACGTAGGTGTTCGCGGAAAATCATTCGCTGGAGGGGCCGTTTTCATTTCGCTTACCGGTCACAGAACCAAATGCGCCTGGTTCATGCCGGTCATTTGCGACTGAAGCTTGTTCCCGACCTCATGCTTTGTTTCCGAACGTTGCCCGATCTGTTCAGTTTATTCAATTGGTTCTGCAGACGTCATATTTCATCGTGCCAACGCCGCGTCGGCGTTCAAGACCTTGCGCTGTTTCATCGGGCCGCATCGATCGCGCGGATTTTTCGGCGATGGCAACGAGGCCTTTGACACCGAGCGCAAGCTCGGCATGCTTGATGGTTATGTGCGATCGGCGAAATCCGGCATCCTCGAGAAGATTGGCAAGATCGCGCGCGTCGAATGTCCGGTGTGTGTCGGGTCCGGCAAACGGCCATTTTTCCATCGTCTCCCGCGACGTCACGTAGATGACGAGACGCCCGCCGGATCGCAGCACGCGATAGACTTCTGAGATATCGAAGCCGTTGGCGTCGAAGAAATAAACAACGTTGACCAGCAAGACCTTATGGAACGTCTCGTCGATCCAGGGCAGCGGCCTGAAAGCTCCACGCAGCAGCACCATTCGACCCCGGGATATTGCCACCTCATTCATGCGTCTGGCTTGCTCGAGCATCCGGGCCGATTGGTCCACGCCATAGACCCGGGCGCCGTGGGCGCGCGCCGCGATGGTTCGGAGACCCCAGCCGGGACCAAATCCGAGTTCAAGGACAGTCTCCCCTGACCTGGGGTCGAGCGCATCGATGGCCAGCCGGTTGGGCTCGTCGTTGATCCAGGCCATCAGCCATCCGACGATCGATCCGATGGCGCCGCTCGGGTTTCGCAGTTGACAACCGAGGATGCGCCACAGCCGGTCGATCACACGTAAACGCGGTTTTGTAACTGTCATCGCGGACTGGCGGCGAGGAAGTCTCACCTCTTCTCCTCGATCTTGGCCAACAGCTCTTCGATCATGAGCCGGCGGTTTTTGTCCCAGAGCGGGCGATCGGTGTGTTGCGGTATTTTGAGCGCGTGCTGAAAGACTTCGATGGCCTTCGGATATTGATTTTCCGTGTAAAGGAAGTCGCCATAGAAATACCAGGCATCCAGCCCATTGGGCGCAAGCTTGACGGCCTGTTCGAGCAACTGCCGGGCTTTCGCCTTGTCGCCAAATCCGATCGGAAAGCCGGGAACGCGGTAGTACAAAACGCCAAGGCTGGTCGTCGCGCCGGCATCCATCCGCGCGGGATCCATATTGTAGGCCTGTTCGAGGATGTCGCGGGCGCGCTTGGCAAAGCCGAGCGCGGAAAACGTGCTTGCCATCGAGGCGCGTTCGCTGGTGATGATGCCATCCCAAATCAGCGCTTCCGGAATCTCGGGAGCGCGCGCGGCCACTGCGTCGGCTTCCTCGCCAAGCGCATTCATTTGCTTGGTTTGCTCGTCGCCTTCGGGAACGCCGAACTTGATCGCTTCCCACTTCGTTTGCAGGCGCCGGACGTCGGGCGATAGCCCGTCCGCGGCCTGGCTGGAAAGCGTGTAGAGACTTGCGACGAGCAGAGTGATCGATGACAACAGCGATATGCGGGATTTCAAGGTCATGGGTCGGCTTCTCATCTGCGTGTAGCGGCTTTTATGCGGGCTGGCTCTAATGGAAGGGCGCTTGCCGTGAGAGCGCCCAGTCGATGATCTGCGGGAAGATCCGTTGAATGAGGACGTAGAAGCGTTCCGGCGCCGGTGCGTAGATGGAATCACGGCCGCGTGCGACCGAGTGCCATATTTTCCGGGCGACCTCTGCGGGAACGTCGACGCTCATCTTTGTACTTGCGATGAGCTCGTCGAAAGCGACGGCTGCATCGGTCCGCGTTGCCCGCGGCGCCGCATAGGTGACGCCAATGCCGTTGTTCTTCCATTCCCGGCGCAGCGCATTCGAAAATCCGCGCAGGGCGAATTTCGAGGCGGAATAGCCGGAAAACAGCGGATAGGCGATGTCGCCAAAAACAGAACCGATGTTGACTACCCTCGAGGGCTTTGCCGCCAGCAACAGCGGCATGAGATCGCGGGTAAGCGCAATCGGCGCGATGACATTCGTGAAAAATGTTCTGGCTATCGCGTCATCGTCGAATTTCTCGATCGCGCCGCCCTCGACGACGCCTGCATTGTTGACGAGTACATCGAGGGCTTTCCATTGGTCGCTGATGGTCGCGACGATCCGGCCGCGGTCTTGAGGGTTTGTGATATCCGCCGGAATGATCAGATGCTGACTTTCCCGGCCGAGCAGCGCGGCTGTCGCCTCAAGTGCCGTCTCGCGCCGCCCACATAACGCAACGACCATCCCGCGTCGGGCTGCCTCCACCGCCAAAGCGCGCCCGATCCCGGAGCCTGCTCCGGTTATCAGCACGCATTTTTGGTCACGCAGCATGGCTCAACTCCACCCGAGCGCCAAGGTCGCGAAAGATCGAGCCGTACAATCGGTAGAACATCGTTGCGTTGTCGATGATGATGCTCTGGGTCTTCCGGTCATCGAAACCATCGACCAGCGTTCGGAAGAACGCGACGTGTTCGCTGTCCAGCGAGCCGTGAGTCCGAAGATAGCTAAATCCGTTATCGCTCTCCAAACCAAGCGACGCCTTCATTACATCGGCGAGTTGGTCAGCCAGCAATACAGACATTCCCTCCAGCACATGCACGCTTCCGAGAAAAGCGTGCGGGCTGATATGTTCGATGGCGTAATAGGCGTAACCCACCATGATCCTGCAGGCCGGCCCACCTTGGCCGTCGCGCACCGCATCGGGATCGCCGCCAAGTGCGCGGATGTCGTTGAGAATCCATTTCTCATGACCGCGCTCTTCCTCCATGTATTCGACCAGCGCGTCCTGAAAACGTTCGTCCGAAGTCCGCGACGCGGCCAAAGCCAGCAGGGGAAACGTATGTTTGACGTGGTGATAGGCTTCCGCCAGGAAATCGAGGTAGAGGCCGCGAGGCGCGCCGTTCCGAAGCGTGTTTCGCACCAGCGGAATGGAGAGGAAAGCCTCACGGCTCTCGGTGGTCTCAGTGACCAGTTGCTCATAGAAGCTCATCGTTGGGCCTTTCAGATTGGAAGCGAAGTTGGGAGGAGAGGCGTGCGCGAAGCGGCCGCGCTCTCGAGGATGAACTTCGCAATGTTCTTGCGAACGGGTCGTCCATTGCTGAGCAATTGATGGTTCAAAGCTTGTTCGAAGGAAACGATGACGTAGGCGCGTGGCACTGCATATTCCGGTGCGTCGGAACAGCAGTCCGACAGCAGGTCCAGGATGTCGGCGCGACCGGCCGTGGCGAACCAGGCTGCACCTTGAGCAGAAGGGATAAGCAGGACGGTTAGGCAGGGCTCGCCGTGACCGGCCACGGTACAGAGCGCAATGCGAGGATCGCCAAGCAGCATTGTCTCGATCCATTCAGGACTGATGTTTCTGCCGAACGACGTAACGATGAGACTGTCCTTGCGTCCGTGCACGGTAACGAATCCGTCGCGATCGATCTCTCCGAGGTCACCGGTGCGCCAGGGTCTGTTGGCGGACCCTTGCCCCAGGTAACCGTCTGTTATCGAAGGTCCGTCGACGACGATTTCCCCCTCATCGATCGACACCGAGAGCCCGCTCAGCGCTTGACCCACCGTGCCGGGGCGCCGTTCCTTCGGATGGTTGAGGGTAACAACCGAACAGCATTCAGACAGCCCATAGCCTTCATGGACGGGGATTCCGAGCCGCCAGGCGGCATTCGCAATTTGCCCCGGGACCGGCGCACCTCCGACCGCGACAAATCGCAGCGAGGATGGCGCGGCTAGCCCGACAGACTGGAGCTCCGCGACCCAGTGCTTCAGCAGTTGCGGTACCAGCACGCTGGTGGAGGGACGCTGAATTTCGAATGTCTTCGCAATCCCGGTCGCATCGCCGCGCCCTATTCGTTCGGCCAGGCCGGTGTCGAAATGCACATAGGCCCCAAGCGATGCTGGAATAAAGATCGAGCAGATCGTCTCCAGGAGCAGCGGCAACGGAAGCACCGAGAGATATGTATCGGTTGCGCTTGCCGCGGTCGCAGATGCCAACGCGGCGGCCGACCACGCGATCTGCCCGCTTTGATGGCGGACACCTTTGGGCTGACCGGTACTGCCCGAGGTATAGATGATCTGGCCGAAGCCATCGACCACGTCCGGGAGTCCCGCTCCCGCCCGATGGATATCGATGACATGTGTCGGCAGGCCTGATTGAACGGCCGGCGCCGCGGTTTGTTCGGAGGCTAGAATAAGCTCTATCGATGCATCGCGAGCGACGTGCCCAAGTTGCGACGCGCTAAAGAAAGTCGGCAGCGGTACCACAATCTTGCCGGCAAATGCGCAGGCGAGTTGGGCGATGACCCAGCCAATTCCGTTTGGAGCGTAGATGCCGATGGTTCGCGGCTGACCTTTAATAAGGTCGGCGGCGAGGCTCGTCACTCTGGCAAAGAGTTCGCGGCGGGATAATTGACCATGCGGATCGCTTACCGCGATCAACTCGCCCGCCTCCGACGCATGGCGCTCCATCGAGTCAAATAGTTGCCGCATACTGCTCACCTCTTTGAGGGCCGTTGCGCACCTTTAGACGTCGGCTGGCAACGGCGTATACCTTCGGCTGGCAAGCGTAGTAGGTGCCCCATCGTTCGGGATCCGCGACGCGATGGCGGCTGGCCTCACCAAGCAATGTCGGTGCGATGCCAAGACGGGTGACCAAGAGGTGAAGACGGCGCGTCAGCGTAAAGAAAGACCACTCAAAACCGGCCTTTTCACCAAAGCTGCCGATTTCCGCGATGAACTCTGCCGTCGCCAGGGGGGCCCGGCTGGCGAGCGTCGTCACTTCAAAGATGGCGCTCCGATTGACGGCTCGCGCCGATATCGCGCTGACTACGTCTTCGATCGGCGTATCGAGGTAACGTTCGGAGAAGAATCCATCGTCCAGGAAACGAAGGCCAGCGGCACAGAGAATCTCGTTACGCTGATCCAAAAGGGCGATGATCCGCGACGGGAAAGTCTCAAGCCGCGCGCCATATCGAGCCTCATAGGTGTCCCTGATGAACTCCTCGGCTGGACGCCTGAGAGCATCATCATTTACCAGAAGGGCTGTCTTCATCTCGCTTACCGGTCACGGGATCGGATCGATGCCGTGTTGCAGATCATTTGCGACCGAAGCTTGTTCCGAAATTCGCAGCTCTATTTCCGAATGTTGCGCAACGTATCCAAAAGCCACGTGTTCGGCGCGATGCGGACACATTATGCTTCAAGGCTTCGTGTTCTGGGCGTTACTTTGACCTTTCACTATCCAAGAGAGCTTGCTTGGCGTCATCGGAGCATCGTTCCGAACGCGCGATCCCAGAACTTCGACGTGACGCCGTAGTTCCGGTTCGCGAACCGGTGGTGGTCGAGGTGATGCTTCAGTACGGAGGGCGGCAGAAGTTCGGGACGGTGATGGGCGCAATAATGGACCGTGAGATACCAGGCGTAGGCGACGAGAGCGCCGGCCGTAACGGCGCCTCCCGCCGCCAGATAGGCGACGGCGAAAGCGAGCCATATTTGCCAGAACACCTTGTCGATAGCTTCTTGCGGGCGGGCGTGATGCCTCCCGTGTTGTACCGGGGCAACGGCGTGCAGCACAAAGCGATGCGTGATGTATTCGGCCAAGGTCCACGCCACGAGACCGCAACAGAACAGAGATGCAGCAATGGAAAACTTTAGCGTTGAGGCCGCCAGCAGTACGATTGCAAGCGCCATCGCAAAAACGAGCTCGCCAACGTAAACGGCGACAGTCATCGTAGGTGCCAGACCCGTGACCTGATTCCAGAACTTTCTGCCACCTAACTCAGTGCAAATTGTGGTTCACCGCGTCGTGAGCTACCTGTGCCACCGATAATGTGAGAGGTTGGTCCAGTGAAATCGCCGCGGACGCGTCGCTTTGGTGATCGCAGACGATCAGAAGGAATTTAACAAAGGCCCAGATGAGCACGCGTTTTCGGCTTCCGGTAAACCCAGACATGACGTCTCACCCTCGCGCTGCCAACGGAATATCCGAAGCGCTGATGTCAGCCGTCTAATGGGCAGCAATCTCCAAAATAGGGCCAGCCGTGTCCGAACGTTGCCTGCGGGCCGCTGCAATATGTCTCAATGTTGCTGGAAAGGGCGGTTTGACTGCTACCGCATTGAAAGCCATGGGCAATTGCTTTATTCGGTCCAACACAGTTTCGATGAGGGCGTAACGCGTGCACGTCGAACCGCACATCCTGATTGTCGATGATGATCTGCAAATTCGAAAGCTGCTCGGCCGGTATCTGGCCGAGCAGGGATTTCGGGTGACACTGGCGTCCGACAAGCGCACACTTGAGGCCGCGCTGGAGTCGAACGACATCAAACTGATCGTGCTCGATGTCATGCTGCCGGACGGATCGGGCCTGGAAATCTGCCGGGACATGCGAGGCGAGAATTCGCATATTCCGATCATCCTTCTGACCGCATTGAAGGAGGATGTCGACCGGATCATCGGCCTTGAGATCGGCGCCGATGATTATCTTGGCAAGCCGTTCAATCCGCGGGAGCTCGCAGCTCGCATCCGCGCGGTGCTTCGTCGGCAAAATGAGGCGGGCCAGATCGTGCAATCGCCCCAGGAATACCGTTTCGAGGGCTTCAAGCTGCAGCCGGAATTGCGCCGGGTTCTCGATCCGAGCGGCGGGCTGTTGGACCTGACCTCGGCCGAATTCGATCTGTTGCACGCATTGGTGGCGCGGTCCGGACGGATGCTGTCGCGTGAATATCTGTTGGATGCGACCAAACGCGGCGATGGCGATGCCTTCGATCGCTCCGTCGACGTGCTCCTGAGCCGGGTTCGCCGAAAACTCGGCGACGTTGAATTCCAGCTGATCAAGACGGTGCGAAACGGAGGCTACGTGTTTACCGCCAATGTCGAGAAGATTGGAGCCGGCGAATGAATTCCCTTAGGGCTCGCATCGTCATTACGCTCGTTTCGTCGATCATCTGCGTCGTTATAATGGCAACCGCAACGTTGTTTTTGGCGCGGCAGGGGCATGCACAAAAGGAACAAAGGGAATATTTCCAACTGGTTTCTGAGGCGATCTTGCTGCTCGCACCCTTGTACAGTAGTGACGAAAAGGACAGGGGCTCGCATTTGGGATTGGGCCCGGCGACAGGTCAACCGCGCCCTGAAATGACGAACACGCTGCAATCCGAGTTGCGCAACGCCGGATCCGATCTCGAGGTTGTTGTTACGCAGCCTGCGAACAGCGTTCATCCGATTGCGTCGATCAAATTAAAATCGGGCTGGCTTCCGTTTCCGATACCCGATCGCCACCACAAGGAAGAAGTTCTGTTTGCTCTCGCCGGCTGGTTTTTGCTGGTCGCGCTGGGAACCGTCTGTGTGGCGCTGTGGTTTGCCCATCGCATTACGCGGCATCTCGCGGTGCTGGAACGCGTCGCCGCAACGATCGACGCCGACGGCGTTGTTCCGCGACTGCCGGAGACCGGACCGGCCGAACTGAGGGCGACCGCGCGCGCGCTCAATACCATGACGACGCGGCTGAAGAACGCCGCCGAAAGCCGGATACGATTGGTCGCGGCCGCAGGCCATGATCTGCGTACGCCGATGACCAGGATGAGGCTTCGTGCCGAGTTTCTCGACGAGGAAGATCGGGCGATGTGGCTGAGCGACCTGGAAGAGCTTGACCGCATCGCCGATAGCGCCATCCAGCTGGTGCGCGAGGAAACCCAGCGGGAAACCAGCCGGCCCGTTCGTGTCGATGAAATCACCAGTGAAATTTGCCAGGATCTCGCGGCAATGAAGGTGTCGGTGACGATCATGAAAATGGAGGCGGTGACGATTTCATCGGCCCCATTGGCGCTGACGCGCGCTGTCAGAAACCTCGTCATCAACGCGGCCACGCATGGCGGCGGCGCGTTTATCACGGTGGGTCTGGAAAGCAACTTGACCGCGTCGATCACCATCGATGATGAAGGGCCGGGCATTCCCGACCAAAGCATGTCGCGCGTATTCGAGCCGTTTTTCCGGGTTGATCCGGCTCGGCGCAAGTTTGGAGCCGGTGCGGGACTTGGGCTCGCGATCGCCAAGGAGATCGTCGAGCGTCACGGCGGCAAATTGACGCTGCAGAACCGGTCGCCCAGGGGGCTTCGGCAAAGAGTAATTTTCCCGGCTGTTTTTCCAAGCGGAGCGCGCGTCGGGACCCATGCGCCACAACCGATCAGTGAGGCGATGGGGTAGTCACCTGTGTGACGACTCGCGCTCGTGGTTATCGCCCCGCTTTTGCAGGGACGACGTCGAGTGTGTTGTGGCTTGCGCCGCTAAACCCTACTGCAAACTGCCCTGCGCGCCGCGCACCAGCCGGCCCGGACGCGCGCCGGTAGGGGCGCCGCCGCGCTGCGTCACCACGCCGGAGACGATGGTGGCTTCATAGCCGTCGACCTGCTGCAGCAGGCGGCGGCCGCCGACCGGAAGGTCGTAATGCACCTTCGGCGGATGCAGATGCAGCCGGTCGTAATCGATGACGTTGATGTCGGCCTTGTAGCCGGGCGCGATCACGCCGCGGTCGTAGAGCCCGACCGACAGCGCGGTCTTGCGCGACTGCGCCGCCACCACGAACGGGATCGACAGTTTTTCGCCGCGCTTGCGGTCGCGCGTCCAGTGCGTCAGCAGGTAGGTCGGAAAACTGGCATCGCAGATGATGCCGCAATGGGCGCCGCCGTCGCTCAGTCCCGGCACCGATAGCGGATCGCGCAGCATCTCATGCACGGCATCGAGATTGCCGTCGGCATAATTGAGGAACGGCACGTAGAGCATGCCGCGGCCCTCGTCCAACAGCATCGCGTCATAGGCGAGCTCTTCCGGCTGTTTTCCCTGGCGGCGGGCCTGCGCGCCCAATGCGTTCTCCGGCGGCTGTTCGTAATCCGGGGGATCGCCGAGCAGATACATCTTGTCGTAGTTCGGTCGGAAGAACAGCGGATCGTCGGTCGCAGTCGCCGTCTCGCTCAGGATTGCCGCGCGCACCTCCGCCTGGCGCAGCCGCGCCACGCGCTCGGCGAGCTTCAGTTTGGCGATCTCCTTGTAGCTCGGATGGGTCTGGAACGGATTGCGCGACAATTCCAGGCCGAGCAATAACCCGACCGGGCGTGCAGCGATCTGCGCGGTGATCGATAGCCCGCGCGCGGAAGCCGCATTGATGCTGTCGAGCGTCTGGCGCCAGCGCCGCGGCGCCTTGTCAGCCTGCGCCACCGAGAACGAAATCGGGCATTTTGTCCGTTCCGCCACCCGCAACATCATCGGCAGATCTTCCTCGATCGAGGACTGATCGAGCACGAACTGAAGAACGCTGCGGCCGACCTTGTGCATCGCCCCCGCAATCGCGGTCAGCTCGTCCTCGCCGGCCTTGAGCGTCGGCGTGTAGTCCCCGGTCGAGGTGCGGTGGTTGAGGGTGCGCGAGGTCGAAAATCCCAGGGCGCCCGCGCGCACGGCATCGCCCGCGAGCGCGGCCATCGCGGTGTTATCCTCCGCCGTCGCCGGATCGCGGCGCGCGCCGCGCTCGCCCATCACATAGACGCGCAGCGCCGCATGCGGCAATTGCGCGCCGATATCCATGTCGAAATGGCGCTGCGACAGCCAGTCCATGTAGTCCGGGAAACTTTCCCAGGCCCAGGGGATACCGGCGCTGAGCACCGGCTCCGGAATATCCTCCACGCCTTCCATCAATTGAATCAGCCTGAAATGATCGTCCGGCCGGCACGGCGCGAAACCGACGCCGCAATTGCCCATCACCGCCGACGTGACGCCGTTCTGCGAGGAGGGCGTGATGTCATGGCTCCAGGTGACCTGGCCGTCATAATGGGTGTGCAGGTCGACAAAACCCGGCGCGACCAGCTTTCCGCGGGCGTCGATCTCCTCGGTGCCCTTGCCGGCGACGCGGCCGACCTCGGTGATGCGGCCGTCTTTCAGCGCGATATCCGCTTCAAACAACTCGCCGCCAAGACCGTCGGCAATGGTGCCGCCGCGGATCACGAGGTCTGGATTGTCAGCCATGACGTTTCATCCCAAGGTTCGTTTGATCCCGAAATTGGTTTTGTTGACGCATCATGAGTTGCCACGCGACGCTGTCAACTGCCGCTTGTGCGGTTCAGGGCTGCATCAGCCTTGCATCGGGCGCCTCGGAACTCCCTTGCGGGTTGCGGTCGGTGACGAGCCCCAGCAGGACCGTGAGGATCATGAACACGACAGACGCGCCAAACACCCAGTGCGGCGCGTTTTGGTCCATGATCCAGCCGAACAACAGCGGGCTGACGATGCCGCCGAGATTAAAGCCGGTGGAGACGATGCCGAAGGCCCGCCCCGCCGCGCCCGCGGGCGCCGCATTGAGCACCAGCATATCGCGCGAGGGCGCGATCACGCCGCCGAGGAATCCCGCCGTCCCCATCGCCGCCGTCAACAGCGGCGAGGGCAGATTGACCGTCGCAATCACAAACACGATCGCCGCGTTGACGGCAAAACAGGCGGCGGCGACCTGGCCGTGATGTGTTGTGCGGTCGGCGAGAAAGCCGCCCGCCAGCACGCCGATCGCGCTCGCCCCTAGAAACGCCGTCAGCGCGATATTGGCGCTCGGGAACGACGCGCCATAGCCGCTCATCAGCGCGACCACGCCGAAATTGCCGATGCCGGCGTTGGACAGGCTCAACAGCATGAAGAAGATCGTCAGCACGATCAGGGTCGGCGTGATGATATTTTGCGGCGGTGCCTTTTTGCCGTCGCTTCCGCGGTCCGCGGCGCTGGCATCGGGAATGCCGACGGCGACAAGCAATAGCGCGACCAGCGGGCCGACGGCGCCGGCGGCGATCAAGGCGCCATAGCCTCCCGTCGTTGCCACCAGCGTGGCGATGATGGCAGGCGCCACCGCACCGCCGAGGAAACCGGCAAAGGTGTGGATCGAAAAGGCGCGGCCCATCCGCGCCTCATCCATGTGCGCCGACAGGATCGCATAGTCGGCCGGATGATAGACGCTGTTGGCAAGGCCCAGCAGCACCGCGCTTGCGATCAGCCACGAATAGCTCAGATGCAGGCCGAGCATGATGAGCGCAAAGCCGCCGAGCGAAAGGCCCATCAGCAGGATTTTGCGGGCGCCGATATGGTCCGCGAGATAGCCCATCGGCGCCTGCGTCAAGCCGGAGACCACGGCGAAGACGGTCAGCGCAAAGCCGAGCTCGATATAGCCGACGCCAAGCTGCGCTTTCAGGAACGGAAACAGCATCGGCAGCACCATCAGGTGGAAATGACTGACCCAATGGGCCGTCGAAATCGCGACCAGCGTGCGCACCGAGCCGTCCGTCTTCGCTTTTTGCGGTGCGGCAAGAACGTCGACCATGTCGGATTCAAAACCCCGTTGAAGTGAAACGGCCCGGCAGGGCCAAACGAAATTACCGGCTGGCGGTTATTTGTCCATGAATGCCGCTGCATGGCAGCCCTTGCGAGCCGCACCGCAACGGGAGCGATGCGCCATTAAACCCAGAGACAAAGCCGCTGCAGGCGGGAATGGTGCCTGTCATGGCCGTTTCAGCGCATCTTGCAAAACCGCGCCGGGTGCTCCTGTCGGAAGGGAACAGTACCTCGGCGCGGGAGACGATCACAATCCTGGGGTTGTCGGGTCATCTCGTCGAGGTCTGCGATCCCAGCCCCTGTTGCTTCGCGCGATTCTCGCGCTTTGTCGCCAAATTCCATCGCTGTCCCCCGATGCGCGACGATCCCGCCGGCTTCCTCGCCTTTGTCGAGAAGCTGCTGGCCACGCGGCAATTCGACGTACTGCTGCCGATCCACGAACAGGGGTTTTTGTTCGCGCGCGTTCGCCAGCGCCTGGAGGGCCGCGTCGGGCTGGCGCTGCCCGACTTTGCCAGTTATCGCACCGCGCACAGCAAGGCCGGCTTCAGCCGGCTGCTCGATCAATTGGGCCTGCCGCAGCCCGCAACGCGCATCGTGAAATCCGAAGGCGAGCTGCGCGACGTCGTCCGGTTTCCCTGTGTCGTCAAGGCGTCCGTCGGCACCGCGAGTCGCGGCATTTGGTTTGTGCGCAACAATGCCGATCTGGAACGCGCACTGCGGAAACTGAACGGACAAGACCCAAGCGCTAACGGCGCGTTCGCCGACGAGGTGCTGGTGCAGGAATTCATCGCCGGCACCGCCGAGAAGGTGCAAGCGGTGTTTTGCCGCGGCGAGTTGATCGGCTTTCATGCCTTCCGCCAAATCGCCGCCGGCGCCGGCGGCGGCGAGGCGATCAAGCAAAGCGTCAGCCGGCCCGAGATGCGCAGCCTTGTCGCCATGATCGGCGGGAGGCTTGCCTGGCACGGAGCGTTGTCGGTCGATTACGTCATGGGCGATGACGCCGCGCCGCCGCGCCTGATCGATTGCAATCCGCGCCTGGTCGAACCGATGAGTGCCTATCTCGCCGGGCTCGATCTCGTCGCGCTATTACTTCGCGTCTCGCAAGGCGAGATGCCCGCGCCAGCAAACGAAAGCCGCGCCGGTGTCCGCACCCATCTGGCGATGCAGGCGCTGCTCGGATGCGCCTCGCGCGGCGGCACGCGGCGCGATATTTTCCGGGAGTGCTGGCGCTTGTTCACCGGCAAGGCGCCCTATGATGACAGTACCGAAGAATTGACGCCGGTCGGACTGGACTAGATCAGCGCCATGCCGCTGGCAATGACGGCGACATTTCTGCTGACCGCCCCGCGGCGGGCTGCGGCTTTGGCGCGAGGCGGTTGGGGCGCGCATTTGCTTGATCCCGGCAGCATCCGCCGCATCGCGAGCGACGATTTCTATAGCGGCTCATCATCCTCGCCGTAGCGATCGCGTTTCGGCGTGGCGATGTCGCCATCCTCATAGTCTTCGTCCTCGGGCGGTTTTGGCGGCGGTTTCTTTGGCTTGGCTTCGTCTTTGCCTGGAAGCTCGCCCTTTTTGCCGGTTCCGCCCATGTTGGTTTCCTTTGATTAGCCGCTATCGGGCAAACTTTACTGCCTTTTTCCGGACGTTCAGTGTAAAGCGATGCGCAACCAGGAGCTAAGCATGAAAAAGCCGAAGATCGAGACCGAAGAACAGCAGCCGCGCAAAATCATTCGCGCCGACAAAGCGCCGACCAACGGCTACTCGCTGGTGGTCGACGGTCACTTCAAGTCGCACCACGATACGGTAGAAGCCGCCGAAGAGGCGGGCATGGCTCTAAAGAATCAGTTCCAGATGCTTCAGGTACAGGTTTACGACGCCGCGACCAAGACCCGATCGATGATCGAGTGGCCGGCGCCGGTCTAAACTCACGCAATCAAGTCAAGCGTCTTGCAAATCGAGCGTCTTGCAAGTTGAGCGTCTTGCAAGTTGAGCGTCTTAAGTCCGGCGTCCGCCGTTTTGCTGGTTTGCCAGCCAATCCGAAAGGGCCGGGGCCTTTTCGTCTGACGTTTTCGACTTTGCGCGCGGCTTCTTCACTGCCGCGGCGGGGCGCGGCGGTTCGGACGCCTCGCGGGCGAGCCGCAAGGCCTTCAGCTTCGCCATGTTGTCGAGTACGGCCTTGGCGGCGGCGTCGCGCTCGATCTTGCCCGGGTCGGCCCTGGTGAAACCTTTGTCGGGGCGGTTGCGATCTGTCATTTAAGTCGACTTCTTTTTCTTCGGCGCGGGTTTGGCCTTCGGTTCGACCGGCTTGTCGCGGTCGGCGGCTTCCTTTGCAAGTCGCATCGCGCGTAAATCTGCGGTCCGCTTTCGTATCGCAATATCGGCTGCCGCGATATCGGCCATCGCCTTGACGCCTTCGGCCTCCTGGGCGAGCTTGCGGCTCTGCCTGATCTCCTTCAACTCGGCCGCGCTTTTCGGTTCGTCGTCCATCGGATGCCTCGTCATTCACGGGCACGCATCGTACTGCGGCGGCCTGTACGCCATTCCTACCATGCATCGCACGGATGGAGGCAAGTTTAGGCCATATCGCGACGGAATTGGACTGCTTTTCGAGCCAAATTGGCGATCTTGGTAAAGGGCGGCCGCCCCGCGCGACCGGAACCGGCCGGCCGCGCCGGCTTGCCATCGACCGTTCCGGTCAGAACGTCGCGCCGGCCTTCACCATGTAGGTCCGGCCCGGCAGCGGATAGGCGCTGAACCGGCCGTCCGCAAGCCCGGCTTGTGCCCGACCTCAATCATTGTATGAGCATGGCGGCGAGCCGACAGATCCGCTTTCAGGAATGGCCGCTTTTAAGGACGGTTGATGAGCGTTCAGAACGTCATGGCGACGGCTGACATCGCGGCGCGCCGGCGCTTGGGCGTGACGGCGGTACTTGCCGCGCTCGTCGTGCTGCTGGCGCTGCTCTCGCTCGGGATCGGGCCGGTGCGGCTGTCGCCTTTGGCCGTGATCGATGCCCTGTTCGGCGGCGGCAGCGACGTGGCGCAGGTGATCGTGCGCGAGATCCGCCTGCCGCGGATGATTCTCGCCGTTGCGATCGGCGCGATCCTCGGACTGTCCGGGGCGGCCTTGCAGGGGCTATTGCGCAATCCGCTCGCCGCACCCGAGTTGTTCGGCGCGCCGCAATCGGCCGCCTTCGGCGCGGTGCTGGTGATCGCGTTCGGTCTTGCCGACGTGCGATCCTACGCACTGCCGGTCGCGGCCATCGTGTTTGCCTTCGCGTCGGTGTTCGTGCTGCTCGCGATCGCCGGCCGCAACGCTGGGTTGCTGATTCTGATTCTGGCGGGCCTTGCGATCTCGAGCCTGGCGGGCGCGGCAACCGCGCTGGTGATGAACCTCTCCGCCAATCGCTTCGTGGTGTTCGAGATCGCGTTCTGGCTGCTCGGCTCGCTGGAGGACCGCAGCTTTCGCCATGTCATGCTGGCGCTGCCGTTCATCGTGGCGGGCGCCATCATCCTCTTCAGCCAGCGCAACGCATTTCGCGCGCTCACCTTGGGCGAAGAAGCCGCGCAAAGCCTCGGCGTCGACGTCGGCCGGCTGCGGCTATTGGTGATCGCAGGGGTCGCGCTCGGCGTCGGTGGCGCGGTCGCGGTGTCCGGCAGCATTGGTTTTATCGGCCTGGTCGCGCCGCATCTGATGCGCCCGCTGATCGGCCATGATCCGACGCGGCTGCTGGTTCCGAGCGCGCTCGCGGGAAGCGCGCTGCTACTGGCCGCCGATATCGCCGTGCGCATCATTCCCTCGACCGGCGACATCAAGGTCGGCGTCCTGACCTCGATCATCGGTGTGCCGTTTTTCCTCTATCTAATCATGCGCGAGCGGCGCGCGCTCGCGGGAGGCGTCGGATGACTGACAAAACCTTCCTCACCGCGCAGGGCGTGAGCGTCACACTGGCCGGCCGCATGGTGCTGAAGGATGTTTCGCTCGCGCTATCGCCGGGACATTTGGTCGCGCTGGTGGGGCCGAACGGCGCCGGCAAGACCACGCTGCTGCGCGCCTTGGCGGGGTTGGTGCCTGCGACCGGCGCCATTGATGTCGGCGGCGAGGCGCTGTCGTCGCTTCGCTTGAGTCAACGCGCGCGGCGCTTTGCGTATTTGCCGCAGGGGCACCTCGTGCACTGGCCGCTGCCGGCGCGGGATATCGTGGCGCTCGGCCGCTATCCGCATGGCGCGACCGATCCGGCGCGACTGACGCCTGACGATGCCGAGGCGGTGCAGCGGGCGATGCGGGCGGCCGATGTGGTCGAATTGGGCGAGCGGCGGGTGACGGAACTGTCCGGCGGCGAGCGCAGCCGTGTTGCACTGGCGCGGGTGTTCGCCGTGGAAGCGCCGGTTATTCTGGCGGACGAGCCGACCTCCTCGCTCGATCCGCGTCACCAGATCGACGTCATGAAGACCCTGCGCGCCGCCGCCGATCAGGGCACGCTGGTGATGGTGGTGACCCACGATCTCGGGCTCGCCGCGCGATTTGCGGATATTATTCTGGTGCTGTCGGACGGCCGACTGGTGTCGCAGGGCGCGCCCGCGCAGGCGCTTTCCGAACAAATGATGGCTGACGTGTTCCGCATCAGCGCCTATCGCGCCGAATATCAGCGCGAGGCCGTGATCGTGCCATGGGCGGAAATATGAGGCGGCGCTTTCGGTTCTCATCCCGATCGATGGCCGTCGTGACTTTTGCCTGGCTCGCCGCCGCATCGCCCGCGCGCGCGGCCGGTCCGCGCATTGCCTCGATGAATGTCTGCACCGATCAGTTGTTGATACCGCTAGCCGATCCGGAGCAAATTGTCGGGCTCAGCCGCTACTCGCGCGACCGGTCGGAATCCTGGGCGGCCGGAGAGGCCCACAAATACCGGATTCTATCGGGAGGCGCGGAAGACATATTGGTGCTCCGGCCCGATGTGGTCGTCGCGAGCCTGTTCGACAAGCGATCGACGCGCGAGTTGTTGAAAGCGAAGGGACTTCATCTCACGGAATTTGCCGTGCCGCGTAACCTCGATGAGGTAAAGGCCCAGATACGCCAAATGGGCGAAATCGTGCAGCACGGAGATCGCGCGACGGCCGAAATTGCCGAGCTCGACGCGGCGATTGCGCGCGCACGCAATGTCGTGGCGGCCAAGCACTATTCCGTGCTGCCGCTGTCGCGGCGCGGCTGGGTGTCCGGCGGCGGCAGCCTGCTCTCGTCGCTGTTGTCCGAAACCGGGCTGTTCAACGTCGCCGCCGATCTCGGCGTCGGCTCCGGCGGCTACACCTCGCTCGAGGCCATCGTGAATGCAAAGCCCGATTTCATCGTGGTATCGGAAACGGGCGATCGCGCCGAGGACGACGGCCGCGCCCTCCTGCTGCACCCGGCGCTCGAGCGCTTCTATCCGCCGGCAAGGCGCATCGTGATCCCGGACCGGCTGACGGTGTGCGGCGGCGTGATGCTGGCGGAGGCGCTGGATGTGCTGGTGAAGGAATTGGAGCGGGTGGAGGTTCAATCGTCATTGCGAGCGAAGCGAAGCAATCCATAGCGCCGCAAGCGGAAAGCTGGATTGCTTCGTCGCGGAGCCTGTCATCGGGCGCGCATCGCGCGACCCGTTGGCTCTTCGCAATGACGGCGAGGCCAATCTCACCCCGTCAGCACCGGCCCGCCGGCCTTCTTCCACGCATCGATGCCGCCGGCGATATGCGCGGTGTTGGCAAGGCCGGCCTCCTTGGCGGCCGTGACGGCCATCGCGGAGCGCTCGCCGAAGGCACAGAAGAACACGATGCGCCGGCCGGTCGCCGCCGCCACCTCGCGCAGCATGCCGCCGGGCTTGAGGCTGTCGCCGATCGACGGATAGGGCGCGTGCAGCGCGCCCGGCAGCACGCCGTGCTTGGCGCGCTCGCCGCTTTCCCTGAGATCGACCAGCAGAATATCCGGCCGGCCGAGGCTCTCGATGCCCTCGCGCGCGCTGAGCGATAGGCCCTGCTTGGTGAGATCCTCCTGATGCAGCCCGACATGCATGTTGGCGGGCACGACGACATCCATCAGCTTCGGGTTCGGCAGATTGAGATTGCCCATCAGCTCGATATATTCGTCCACCGAGCGCACCTGCAGCCGCGGATTGTAGCGCTTCTCCTCACCGATGGTGGAGACGGTATCGCCCTTATAGTCATGGGCGGGAAACACCATGGTTTCGTCGGGCAATTTCAAGAGCCGGTTGAAAATGGAATCATATTGCGCCCGCGCGCTGCCGTTCTGGAAGTCGGTGCGGCCGGTGCCGCGGATCAAAAGCGTGTCGCCGGTGAAGACCCGGTCGCCCATCAGATAGCTGTAGGAATCGTCGGTGTGGCCGGGTGTGTACATCACGTCGAGACCGAGACCCTCGATCATCACCCGGTCGCCGTCACTAACCCGCATCGCCACCACGTCGGCTTTGCTCTGCTCGCCCATGATGGTGACGCAGTGGGTGCGGTCACGCAGCTCTCCGAGCCCGGTGACGTGGTCGGCATGCAGATGGGTATCGACCGCCTTCACCAGTTTCAGATCGAGTTCGCGCAGCAATTGGCAGTAGCGATCGACCTTCTCGATCACGGGGTCGAGGATCAGCGCCTCGCCGCCGGCGCGGCTCGCCAGCAGATAGCTGTAGGTACCGGAGACGCTGTCGAATAATTGGCGAAAGATCATGATCCGTACCGCTGCCAATTGCGTCAGATATAATTAAGGCCGGACATAGCTCCAGCCCTGCTCCTCCAACTCCATCAAATGGACAACGCCGGAGGGCACGATGGTGGCGTCCGGCACGATCGAGATCGCGTGGCCTTCGGTTTTCTCCATGCCCTGCTTGGTGTTATTGCAGGCCGAGAACTGGATCTTGCCGGGGAACACCATGTCCTTGAGCCGCTTGATGCGGTCCTGCACCGGTGAGGTGTCGGCGCGCAGCATGTGGAGGCCGGGGCCGTAGGCGACGATATCGATGTCGACCTCTTCGTTCTTGGTGCGATAATATTCGATCACGGCGTTAACGTTATTCAGCGCGAGGTTCATGACCTGAGGATCGTTCTGGTCGACCTGGATCGCGATCCGATGCGGCTTGCCCTCCGCGACGGCGGCTGACGCAAACGCCATCGATAGGAACGCAATACTCGCCAGTCGAAGAAAGCCGTGCATGATGAACTCCCTTAGGGCCGAACCAACGTATAGCCATTCTCGGTCAATGACAAAATCTGCCCGACGCCGACCTGGACCGGGGTTGCTGCGGGAATGATGTCCGGCCGCTTGCCGGTTTCGCGCTCGACGGTGTCGACGGTATTGAGGCAGACATCGAAACGTACGCCTTGTGCGACCAGGCTCTCGATCAGCTTGCGGTTGGTGTTTTCCGCGCGCAGCAGATCGATGCCCGGGCCGAACGTCACCACCTCGATCGCGACCTTGTCCGGATCGTAGGCTTTCAGGAGATTATAGGCGACGCTGATCACAAGGCTCTGTTTCTTTGGATCATTGTCCGAGAGCTGTAGCGCAATACGATGTTCGGCGAACGGTTTGTCCGCCAGCGGAGCCGGCTGGGCTTTTGCCACCGACGAGAGCGTTGCCGTCATCAACACAGCGAGCACGACGCTGGCAAGCGCGCGAACGACAACCGATCGATATCCGACAAAATCCATCATCCCAGTCCTGCGATGCCCGGATTATCGTCAACACCCCTGAGCGTCACGCCGGTGCCACGCTGCTCCGGCATTTTGCCGGACGCAAGATGCTTGGCGAGCACATCCCACACCGGCGTGCCCTGCTGCGCGTTGACCGAGGCCCATCCGGCTACCTTGTAGCTCTTGGCGGCTTCTAGCGCGTGGCCATTGTCGAGCTTGAGGTCGGAAATCCGGCGTCCGACGCCCTCCGTGGGCGTGCAGGTATAGGCGAGACCGCCAACGCGGACCATGTCGCCGCCCTGCTGATGATAGGGATCGGCATTGAACAAATTGTCGCAGACGTCTTCGAGGATGTCCTTGATCTGGCCGCCGGTCATGGTTTGCAAATAGGTTTCCGGATAGGTGATCGCGGTCTCCGACAGCACGTCCTCCATCGTCAGCGGCTGGCCCGGCAGCATGCTCGAGCCCCAGCGGAAACCGGGCGACAGCGCGATCTCGGCATCGAATTCGCGTCGCAGCGCGTCGCAGATCAATTGATCCACAGTGCCGCCAAAATTGCCGCGGCGATAGAGCAGGCGGTCCGAGGTCGTGATCTTCTCGGCATAGCTTGCCGCATGCGGCTCGCGCATTTTGTCGATCAGCGCCGTCATCGCCGGATCCGGCTTCAGCAGTTCCGAGAACACCGGGAGCAGCCGGTAGCGCAGACCGGCGACCTTTCCCTTGGCGATGTCGAGATCGAGTACGCCCAGGAATTTCCCGCTCGAGCCGGCATTGGTGACGAGCGTGGTGCCGCCGGCATTGGTCACGGGGATCGGCTGCGGCACGGCGTCATGGGTATGGCCGCCGAGGATAACGTCGATGCCGGTGACGCGGCTCGCAAGTTTCAGATCGACATCCATGCCGTTATGCGACAGCAGCAACACGACGTCGGCGTTGTCGTTGCTGCGCAGTCTATTGACGAGCTTCTGCAATTCGTCGTCGCGAATCCCGAACGTCCAGTCCGGCGTGAAGCGTTTCGGATGGGCGATCGGGACATAGGGAAAGGCCTGCCCGATCACGGCGACCCGATAGCCGCCGAGTTCCTTGATCGTCGCCGGCTTGAACACGCGCCCAGATGGGGCATCGAAGGCCTTGGCGTCGTTGAACGCGGCTTCCTCGGTGAGGAAGACGTTTTGGGCGAGAAATTCACCCTTGAAGCGCGCGAGATTGTCGCGCAGCGCCTTTTCGCCGTACGTAAATTCCCAATGGCCGGTCATCGCCTCGATGCCGAGCAAATTCGCGGCCTCGACCATGTCGGCGCCTTGCATGGTGTTGGCGAGCCCGGTGCCCTGCCACAAATCGCCGCCATCGAGCAGCAGTGCGCGGCCCGGCCCGGCATCGCTGCGCAGGCGGTCGATCAGGGTTTTGAGATGCGCAAATCCGCCGAGCCTTCCGAACCGCGCGGCGGCTTTCTCGAAATCGAGGAACGTGAGGGCATAGGCGTCGGCGCTGTCGGGCTTGATGCCGAACCGATCGAGAAAGGCGCGGCCGACCAGATGCGGCGGCTTGCCCGCCATCGCGCCGATCCCGAGATTGACGCTCGGTTCTCGGAAATAGACCGGCAACAGCTGCGCATGGGTGTCGGTCATGTGCACGATACGCGCATTGCCGAAGCGCTCGAAATCGTAGACGCCGGCGCTGTTGGCGGTGCGCGCGAGCCGCGGCAGCGCCGGCGCAAGCGCTGCCGCGCCCGCAACCCCAAGAAAATCCCGGCGGCGGATGGTCATACGATGTCTCCGCGTCTCAAAAAGGCGTCAGTGGATCTCAAGCGCCTTCCAGGCTTCTTTCTCGCTGGTCGCCTGGTAGACCGAAGCCTTTGCCAATGCCTCGGCTTCCTTCGACGCCGCCACGGCCTGGTCGAAATCACCCTTGTCGGCCGCCTTTTTGGCGTCCGCCAGAGTAGCCGCCGTCGTAGTCCATTGGTTGCGCAGGAGGCCAGCTTCCTTGTTGGCGGCTTCCGCCGCCGCGTAGGCGGCCTTGAAGTCGGCCTCGGTGCTGGCGGCAAGCGTCGAAGTCGCGCCCGCGATCAGCAGCGCTGACGTCAACGAGAGCATTCCCATCGTGTTTCTCATGGCCGCGCTCCCGGGCCGGAGATCGGCAGCCCGTTGCTGACATAGGACAGATAATATTCGAGATCGCGATACTCGTCGGCCTGCGGCTCGAGCGGCACGCCGCGGATCTGGCTGTTGCACGTGGTGAAACGCCGGCTGGTCGTGCCCATGCCGCTCCATTCGGAGCGATAGATCGGCATCGCGTTCAAAATCCCGAGCGCAGGCGCGAGGATTTCGGCGCGAATCCGCTCGCCCGGATTCTGCACATGGCAGCTCGCGCAGGAAAAATTGAGCTGGCCGCGCCGGGTGTAGAAATAGCGCTTGCCGTTTTCGTACGCTTCGAGCGCGCGAGGATCGTTGGGTATCTTGATGTCGAACGGTTTGCCGCGCGAGGTGAACGCCATATAGGCGGTCAGCGCCGCCATGTCGTCCTTCACATAGGATAGCGGCGCCTCGCCATTGGCCTCGCGGCAGCGGTTCAGTGCCCCTTCAAGGGTGACGACCTTGCCTTCCTTCTCGTCGAAATACGGATAGTTCTGGCGGATGCCGATGCCGCCATCGGCAAAGCAATCCGCATAGCTCTTGCCGTTCTTGAACGGTTTTGAAAATAACTCCTTGCCGAGGTCGAGCGAGAATTCGTAAGGCGGGAATTGCTCTTTCTCTTCCCACTGCTTGTGCATGTCCTCATTCAGCGAATAGGGACCATTGACGAAATCCTCCAGCTTCAGCTTGGGAAATTCTTGCGTGAAGAATTTCTGGAACGCTTTCGCATCGGCCACGGGATCGACGGTGTCGGCCGCGGTCGGCGCCGCGCCAAACATCAGCGCTGCGAGTGCGAGAGCCGCCGAGGCAAATTGGATCGCAGGTCGCACGGTCATTCCTCCATAGCGTTTTCGAGCGAAGTGGTCACCGGTTCGCGTGAAGAAAACGCGTCAAAACAAAAAAGTCCCTACTGAATCTTCGCCGTCGTCGTATCGCTCTCGCCCTTGTTGTCGACCCAACTGATCTTGAGATCGTCGCCCTTCTTGCCGCCCTTAAAACTGAACTTGACGTATGGGTCCTTGGAGACCGCTGGTCCCCAATCCGCGACGAATACGGGCTTGCCGTCATGTTCGAAGGTCAGTTGCTGGATGAAGTGCGGCGGAATGATCGCGCCGCTGGCGTCCTTGACGAAACCGGAATCCATCGGGTGCTGGATCAGCGCCTGGACTTCGGTGGTCTCTGCGCCTGAGGTCGCGCGCACGCGAATGCTCGATGCCATCTGAATTCTCCTTGGTTCATTTTTTGCGCGTGATCTGGTCGGAAAACCGGTTCCCACTTTTCCGGATCATGCGCGTATCAACCGCCGCAGCCGCCGACGGTGACCTTGACTTCCTTGGTGGAGCTGTAGAGTTTGCCGCTGGCTTCGACGATCGCGATCACGTTGGTGGTCTTGGCCATTTTCAGGCGGTTGGCCACGCTCGGTAACGTTCCGGCCGGAATAATGTAAGAGGCTGCCAGTGCGTTCGGGTTTTCCGCGACCAGGAACGAGATCGAGGTCACGTCGGGCAGCGTGGTCGTGACCGAGATCGGAACCACCGCGCCATTCTCGGCGATTTCAGGCGCATCCATCTTGACCTTGTCCGACGGCTCCGCGGTCTTGCCGTAGAGCGATTTTATCGCGTCCGCGTCGCTCTTTTGCTTGAACGCATCCTCTGGATATTTGTCGTTGGCCGCCGCGAAAGCCGGTGCGAAGCCAAAATTGCCGAGGCCGATCAGCGCGACCAGACCCGCGCCTTGCAGGACCAGCCGCCGCGAAAAGCCGTGAGTAGGGGTCATCTGAAATCTCTCCTAAGGGCGCGCGCGCCAATCACAGGGTCTGCAGGAAATCCACCACCGCGTTGATCTCCTGCTCGGACAAAATGCGATTTCGTCCGAACGGGGGCATCACGGTCTGCGGATTGCGCTTGGTTTCATCGGTGACGATGGCGATGAGGTCGTTACGGTCGGGGTATTTGGTTTTGATATTTTTCAACGGCGGCCCGATGGTGCCGGGAAGATCGCCGCCCTTGATGTCGTGGCAGGTCAGGCAATTGCCCTTGCTGCGATCGAACGCGATTTTTTGGCCCTCGGCCGCGGCGGATTGCGCGCGAACCGGGGACGTGGCTGCCAGAGCGCCAGTCAGCAACGCCAGCACGAGCGCCTGAAAGGCGACTTGTTTCGCTGAGCTTGTGTCGGTCCGGGTGTAGGTCAATGGCGTTCCTGCTGGCCTATTTCGGTTGCATGGTGTCGAGCGGTCCGGTGGTGCGCGGGGTCAGGTCTTTTCCTTCCGCCGTGGACATGATCCTGATCTCGGCGGGGTCGGTGCAGGCGCTCATGCAGGGCTTCGCCATCGTGTCGGGTCTGGGGTCGGTCCAGATGAAGGCGTCGCGGTTTCGCATTTTGACTTTCGGCAGACTATCCCGGTCGGCAACGAATTCATTGGGAACGGCGTCGTTGAGGTTCAGAATATACGCGGTCAAAGCATAAACGTCATCGGCTGACAATGAGTGCGGCGCCGGCATCGGCATCGCGCGGTTAATGTAATCCCATAATGTCGGCGCAAACGGCCAATAACTGCCGACCGTCGGCTCCGGTCGGTCGCTCCGAAGGGTGCCGGCGCCGCCCGCCAGTTTGGGAAACCGCCCTTCGCCTTCCCCAAAGGTTCCATGACAGGCGGCGCATTGGTCGGCGAACACCTCCGCGCCTCGCTCGACCGTGCCTTTGCCGGGTGGCAGGCCCACGCCATCGTCGCCGCGGACGTCGATGTCCCATCCGGCGATCTGCTCAGGCGTGGCTTTTTGGCCATAGCCAAAATACCCCGGCTCTGCGGCGCGCGCTGTAGCCCCCGCGACCAGGATCGCGCCCGCGCAGAGCAACAGCACATGCTTACGCGAGCTGAACATCGAACACGCTCCCGTCAGGCTTGATCTGCCAGGTCTGGATCGAATTGTTGTGATAGACCGAATTCGATCCGCGCTGCTTTCGCAGTTCTGCAATCGTCGGCTGCACATAGCCGGTCTCATCGATCACCCGGGATTCAAGCAACGCCGGCTGGCCATCCCAGCGCCAGGCGTAAGTGAATTTGGTCAGCGCTTTCGACAGCACCGGCTCATGCAGCCGCGCGCTCTGCCAGTTGACGCCGCCATCGGTGGAAACATCGACCCGCTTGATCTTGCCGTTGCCGGTCCATGCCAATCCCCTGATCTCGTAGAGGCCCGGGCCATTAAGCGGCTTTTCCGGGCAGGGGAAGGTGATGACGGATTTGGCGTCGATCAGCCAGGTGAAGCCGCGCGAGGTGCCGTCCGGCATCAGGTCGGTATATTTCGATGTTTCCTCGCGGGAAAACCACGGCCGGTCGCCGAGCTTGATGCGCCGCAGCCATTTGATGTTGACGTTGCCTTCCCAGCCCGGGACCACAAGCCGCAGCGGATAGCCCTGCTCGGGCCGCAGCGCCTCGCCGTTTTGCGCATAGACCACGAGGCAATCGTCGAGGCATTTGTCGAGCGGCAGGCTGCGGTTCATGTGGGCCCCGTCGGCGCCCTCGACCATCGCCCATTTTGCTCCTTTCTTGATTCCGACTTCGTCAAGCAGCGTGGAAAGTCTGACCCCCGTCCATTCCGCGCAGGAGATCATGCCATGGTTGAATTGCAGCGAATTGATCTGCGCGGCGCGCCACTCCATGCCGCCGTTGGCCGGGCATTCGATGAAATGAATGCGCGACACGGACGGAAAGCGCAAAATGTCCTTCATGGTGAGAACCAGCGGGCGCTCGACCAGGCCGTGGATCATCAACCGGTGCTGATCGGGGTCGACGTCCGGCCGTCCCGCATGATCGCGCTCGAAAAACAGGCCGTTCGGCGTGATGATGCCGTGCAGATCCTGCAGCGGCGAGAAGCTGACGGATGATTCAGTGCCGGCCGTGAGCCAGGGCACGTTGCGCCTGATCACGCCGGCCTCAAAGTCGGCGGGGCGGCCATAGGGCCGATCGACCACGCCGGCCCCGATCGACTGCGACCAGGGCGCATCCGCGGGCGGGGAAGCAGGCAGTGGCTCGCTGCCGGCAGGTCTTGCGCCGAGCGCGAGGCCGCCGGTCAGCGCCGCGCCAAGACCCAGGAAGGTGCGCCGGCCGAGCGGCGCGGGCGCACCGGCAAGGCCTGGGAGTAAAGATATGCTGCGCAAGAGGTTCGGCCGCACGTTTCGTTCCCTTTGCGGCCCCGCTGCCGCATCATTCATTGCTTTTTTGCAGACCTATCGGCATTGGCTAATTTAGTCAATGCTAAATTATTGATGACGCGATAATGTGATATCGGGGCAAGCGTGGACATCGATCCGGAAGTGAAGCCATGAGAGCAGTTGCAACCGCCGCCAAAAGGACGCCGACTGAGCCCGGCGCGGATGACGCCGCGGCGTTGAAGAAGCTGGCAAAACAGGCGGGCGAAGCCGCGCAACTGCTGAAATTGCTTGGCAATGAAAAGCGGCTATTGGTGCTTTGCTTTCTCGCCGCGCGCGGCGAGATGACGGTCGGCGAACTGGTCGATGTCGTGAAATTGAGCCAGTCGGCGCTGTCGCAGCATCTGGGTAAATTGCGCGCCGACGGCCTGGTGGAATTCCGCCGCGCCTCGCAGACGCTGCATTACCGCGTCGCCGACAAGCGCGCCTTGCGCGTGTTGCAGGTGCTCAAGGAGATCTATTGCGGCGATTTGAAGTAAAGGCGTGAGATGGCTGAATATGTCGTCGAATTCGGCAAGGACGGCCGGCCGGTCGAGCCCGACGGCCGGCTCGATGCGCCGGCCTTTCACCGCAATCATGAGGCGCTCCGGGCGGCTTTGCAGCCATTCCTCATCGGCAAAACCGGCGATGTGGTTGAAGCCGGCAGCGGCACCGGCCAGCATGTGGTCGATTTTGCCCGGCATTTTCCCGAAATCATCTGGTGGCCGAGCGATCTCAACGAGCCGCATCTGAAGAGCATCGCGGCATGGCGTGCGCATGCGGGGCTTTTGAATATTCGTCCGCCGCTGCGGATCGATCTCTCCGATCCCGCCTGGTGTCCGCAGATGCACGACGGCAGCGGCCCTGCAAATGTGCTGGCAGTGTTTTGCGCCAACGTCATCCACATCGCGCCGTGGCGGGTGGCCGAGGGACTGTTCGCAGGCGCCGGGCGCTATCTGCGCGCCGACGGGCGGCTGTTTCTGTATGGGCCGTTCAAGCGCGGCGGCAAGCACACCGCAATGAGCAACGCCGTGTTCGACACGAGTCTTCGGGAAGGCAACCCCGAATGGGGCGTCCGCGACATCGAGGCGTTGGAGGAACTGGCGGCGGAGGCTGGTCTGGCGCTGAACGAGGCTATCGAGATGCCCGCCAATAATCTCACGCTGGTATTCGAGCGCCGAAAAGCCGACTGACCGCTCCCACGGCATTCAAGGGACTCTCGTCATGCCCGGCCTTGTGCCGGGCATCCACGTCCTTTCTGCACCCAGGCAGGAAAGACGTGGATGGCCGGGCATAGGCGAGCGGAAGCGACGCCGTCCTTCGGACGGCTATGCCCGGCCATGATGGCTCTACCTGGGATAATCCACCCACCCGATCTTGTCCTTCAAGAACGCATATCCAAGCGCCGTAAACGCCGCGCGTTCCTTGTTGTCCTTGCCGTAACCATGACCGCCGGCCGCGGGCTCGTACAAAAAGGCCTCATATCCCATCGCCTGCAGTTTCGCCGTCATCTTGCGGGCATGGCCGGGATGAACGCGGTCGTCGCGCCGCGTGGTGGCAATCAGGATCGGCGGATATTTCTGCCCCGGTGTTGCGGTGTGATAGGCCGAATAGGTCTTAAGCCATGCCCATTCTTCCGGCTTGTCGGGATCGCCATATTCCGCGATCCAGCTCGCGCCCGCCAGCAGCTTGGTGTAGCGGCGCATGTCGATCAGCGGGATGGTGCAGAACAATGCGCCAAACCGTTCGGGATAGCGGGTCAGCATGTTGGTGATCAGGATGCCGCCATTCGATCCGCCTTCCGCGGCGATGCGGTCCGGCCGCGTCACGCCGCGCCGCACGAGGTCGGCGGCGATGGCGGCAAAATCATCATGCGCAAGCCGTTTGCCGGCATAGCGGCCGGCATCGTGCCAGCGCGTGCCGAACTCGCCGCCGCCGCGAAGATTGGCGACGGCGCCGGTGCCGCCGCGCTCCAGCCACAGCTTGCCGATCGCCGAATTGTAGCTGGGCCGCATCGATATCGCAAAACCGCCATAGCCGTTGAGATGCACCGGTGCGTCGCCGGTTTCGCCGGCGGGTCCGGTCTGAATATACGGAATGCGTTCGCCATCGATCGAAATCGCCTCGTGCTGGGTGACGACGAGTCCGTCCGCGGAGAACGTCCGCGGCGCCTCTTTCAGCAGCGTCGGGCTTTCGATGTGTTCGATCAGTATCAGCGAGGACGGCGTCAGTGGCCCCTGGATGTTGGCGAGCAGGTCGCCGTTGCTTTCGGATTCGTGGGAGTCGAGCCGCCAGACGTCGACGGCGCCGATCTCCGGCAATCCGGGCAGTCCGGCGCGGGACCAGCCGTTCGCCGATGGCGTCCAGACTTCGAACACCGGGCGCAGCTCGTCGAGAATGGGCAACACCAATCTTCCGTCGCTCCAGAAGAAACCCTGCAGCGCGCGCCGCGGTCCCGGCTCGAACACCACGCTAAAATTGCGGTCGCCGGCGATGAAAGCCGACAGCGACATGCCGAGCACCGTATCCCCGGGATAGGTCTTGCCGCCCACCGTCCACGCCGCGCGCCGTTTGACGACGAGCCAGTCCCGATGAGCCTCCATCCAGATGTCGGTCGGAAGATCGAGCTTCGATTGCGCGCCGGTCTCATTGCCAAGCCAGATGTGATGATTGAAGAAATCAAGCCGCTCGACGAACCACACCCTTAAGGACGCTCCGGTCCGGTCGATATCGCAGTAAGCCGCCATGTTGGCGGCTGCCGTCTCGAAAACCACCGGCGCTTGATCGACGTCCGTACCGCGCCGCCACAACCTCACGGTCCTCGCGTATCCAGACGTGGTTGCCCTGCCCTCGCCATACGCGCTCGAAAGCAACAGCGTATCGTTATCGAACCATTGCGCGCCGCCCTTGGCTTCCGGCAAAGTAAAACCATCGGCCACAAAGGCTCTCGCGTCGGTGTCAAACTCCCGCAACGTCGTCGCATCGCTGCCGCCGCGCGAAAGGCTCAAGATCGCGCGTGGGTGCGCACCGGTCTGGGTCTGGATGCCGGTCAGGATCCAGTCTTGGTTTTCCTCCATGGCGAGTTTGTCCACATCCAGCAGGGTTTCCCATTTTGGGTTAGCTTTGCGAAATTCTTCCAGCGTCGTGCTTCGCCAGATGCCGCGGGGATTATTTACATCCTTCCAGAAATTGGTGAGCGCGCAGCCGCGCCGCGTCACATACGGAATATTGTCCGGCCGGTCGTAGATCGCCGCCAGCGTGTCGCGATCCAGCGCAAATCCGGCGTTGCCGAATTTTTCCAGCGTCCGGGCGTTTTGCCGCCCGACGAAATCGAGCGCCCGTTCGCCCTCGATCTCTTCGAGCCACAGATACGGATCGTCATCGGGTGCGGCGATCGTCGGCCGGTCATCAGCGGACATGGTTTCACTCCATAGGCGCTTGTCCCCGCCGATGGCCAGCATAGTCGGAAAATTTCCGATTTGCGCGGCCGGGCGCGGCCGGTTGGGTGCATGGTTCGCATGGGGTGCGCCCGTTTGCATCGGTTGATCGGGCGGCCGCCGCGCGACATAGTAACCCGGAATCAACGAGGCCTCTATTCAGATGGCCGTGTCCGGGCGGAAACTGCCGATGATCGACGTGACTGCGGCTGACGAGATCGCCACTGACGCGCGAGCGCGCGCCAATGTGCTGCGTCTGGCCGCGGCGCAGGCGCTGACCGGCGCCAACTCGGCGGTGATCTTTGCCACCGGCTCGATTGTCGGCGCGACGATGGCACCGGACATCTCGCTCGCGACCGTGCCGATCTCGATGTATGTGGTTGGGCTTGCCGTCGGCACCTTGCCGACCGGCGCGATCTCGCGCGCCTGTGGCCGCCGCGCAGCCTTCATCATCGGCACCGGCTGCGGCACGCTGACCGGGCTGCTCGGGGCTTTTGCGATCCTGCACGGCTCGTTTTTGTTGTTCTGCTGCGCGACGTTCCTCGGCGGGCTCTATGGCGCGGTCTCGCAATCCTACCGTTTTGCCGCCGCCGATGGCGCCAGCGCGCAGTTTCGTCCCAGGGCCGTGTCGTGGGTGATGGCCGGTGGCGTGTTCGCCGGCGTGCTCGGTCCGCAGCTCGTGCAGTGGACGATGGATATCTGGCCGCCATATCTGTTCGCCTTCAGTTTTGTCATGCAGGCCGTGGTCGCCTTGATCGCAATGGCGGTGCTGTCGGGCGTCGATGCGCCGAAACCCGCGGCAGCCGATATGCATCTGGGCCGTCCGCTGTTCCAGATCGTGCGGCAGCCACGGTTCATCGCCGCCGCGCTCTGCGGCATCGTCGCCTATCCGATCATGAACCTGGTGATGACATCGGCCCCGCTGGCGATGAGAATTTGCGGGCTCAGCCTCAGCGATTCGAACTTCGGCATCCAGTGGCATATCGTGGCGATGTATGGCCCGAGCTTTTTCACCGGCTCGCTGATTGCGCGCTTCGGGGCACCAAAGGTCGTCGCGACCGGCCTGCTGCTCGAGGCCTGTGCCGCGACGATCGGCCTCTCCGGTATTACCGCGCTACATTTCTGGGCGACGCTGATCGTGCTGGGTGTGGGGTGGAATTTCAGCTTCGTCGGGGCGTCGGCGCTGGTGCTGGAAACCCATCGGCCGCAGGAGCGCAACAAGGTGCAGGCGTTCAACGATTTCCTGGTGTTCGGCATGATGGCGATCGGGTCGTTTTCGTCCGGCCAGCTCTTGGCAAATTACGGCTGGTCGGCCGTCAACATGGTGGTGTATCCGCCGGTGCTGCTGGGGCTTATGGTTTTGACGCTCGCTTCCTTGGCGCGAAGGCGGCGGGCGAGGTCGCGGGCGGTGTCCGAATTTCCCGAGCCGGGCATTTGATCGCTCACTTGAAGTCCATCTGATGCGCTGGAGGTTTCATGCCGTCGCGAGAACGCCTGAATGAATTTATCGCCGTGGTCGAATCCGGCGACCATGCCGGCGCCATCGAGCGGTATTACACGGAAGATTCCAGCATGCAGGAGAATGCCGCCCCGCCGCGCGTCGGCCGCGATGTCCTGGTCGCGCGCGAGCGCGGTATTTTGGCGCAGATGTCGCATGTCTATTCCAAGGCGATGTCGTCGGTGGTCGAGGGCGATCGCGTCGCCATTCACTGGATTTTCGAATTGACCGACAAATCCGGCGGGCTGCGCCGGGTCGACGAGGTGAGCTTGCAGGAATGGCGCGGCGACAGGATTTTTAGGGAGCGGTTTTTCTACGATCCGTCGAAGCCGAAGACGTGATGTGATACTTTGGCGGTCGTCGAAGCATTGCACATGCCGATCTGCTAAGGATCGTCGTCATGGCCGGTCTTGTCCCGGCCATCCACATCTTCTGATGCCGCCAAGACGTGGATGCTCGGGACATAGGCGAGCGGAAGCGACGCCGTCCTTCGGACGGCTATGCCCGGGCATGACGGTGAGACCAATGGACGCTTCCAGTCACACATCGATCCTCGAAACCTCGGCCCGCTACGACGGCTGGCGCATCGTCGCGGTCTGTTTTTGGGTGGCGACGTTCGGCTGGGGGTTCGGCTTTTATGGCCAAAGCGTCTATCTCGCCGAGTTGCATCGCTTGCACGGCTGGCCGGCCTCGCTGATCTCGAGCGGCACGACATTCTTCTATCTGTTCGGCGCGCTGGTCGTCGCCTTTGTCAACGAGGGAGTGCGGTCGTTCGGCCCGCGCAACTGCCTGATCGGCGGCGTGGTCGCGATGGCGGCCGCTGCCATCATGATGGGGCAGGTTACCGCGCCGTGGCAGCTCTTTCTCGCCGATGCGCTGCTGGCGTTCGGCTGGGCCGGCACCAGCCTTGCCATCATCACCAATACGCTCGGCCTGTGGTTCGATCAGAAGCGCGGCATGGCGATCAGCCTGGCGCTGAACGGGGCGAGTTTTGGCGGCATCATCGGCGTGCCGCTATTGGTGGCCGCGATCGGCCATTTCGGCTTTTCCACGGCCATGCCGGTCGCGGCCGTGACGATGCTCGTGCTGACAATCCCCGTCATCCTTATTTTTGTCGGCCGGCCGCCCGGACACGGCGGCGGCATGGCGGGTTCGGCGGCCGCGGAGGTCCTGTCGCCATCGCGAATACGCGCGCAGGCGTTGCGCGACGTCGCGTTTCTCAGCGTATCGATCGCGTTTGCGCTGGTGCTGTTTGCGCAGGTCGGCTTCATCGTTCACCTGATCGCCTTCCTCGATCCGGTGATCGGCCGCAGCAGTGCAGCGACTGCGGTCGCGCTGCTGACGGCGATGGCGATGGCCGGGCGCATCGTGTTCTCGACCGTGATCGACCGGCTCAACCAGCGGCTGGCCTCGGCGCTCTCGTTTGTCAGTCAGGCGCTGGCGCTTGTCATCGTCATCAATTCGCGCAACGAAACACTGCTCATTGCGGCTTGCGCGCTGTTTGGATTTTCAGTGGGCAATCTGATCACGCTGCCGTCCCTGATCGTGCAACGCGAGTTCGACCCGCGCTCGTTCGGGGTTTTGATCAGTCTGATTACGGCGATCAATCAGGTGACGTATGCGTTCGGCCCCGGCGTCATCGGCCTGTTGCGCGACTTGTCCGGAAGCTACGCGCTGCCGTTTTATGGCTGCATCGGGTTGGAATTGACGGCGGCGGTGCTGATTATGATGCGTGGGCGCCTCGCAAAGACCTCATCCTGAGGTGCGGCCTTCGGGCCGCGTCTCGAAGGATGGGGCACGGGCCTCGTGGTTCGAGACGCGCGAAGACGCGCTCCTCACCATGAGGATTACACTTGCCGCTGCCGCAACAGATCGTCCAGATCCAGCCGCTTCGTGAACATCGCCAGCGTTCCGTCCGCCGTGCGCGGCCATTGTTCCTTGGGCCGGTCCCAATAGAGCTCGACGCCATTTTCGTCGGGATCGCGCAGGTAAAGCGCCTCGCTGACACCATGGTCGCTGGCGCCGTCGAGCGAAATTTTTGCGCTCATCACACGATGAAGTGCATCCGCCAGCGCAGGGCGCGTCGGATAAAGGATCGCGGTGTGAAACAATCCCGTCGTTCCCGGCGGCGGCGGTTTGCCGCCTTTGCTCTCCCAGGTGTTCAATCCGATGTGATGGTGGTAGCCGCCGGCCGAAATGAACGCCGCGCTGGCGCCCATCCGCTGCATCAACTCAAACCCCAGCACGCCGCAGTAAAATCCAAGCGCGCGATCGAGATCGGCAACCTTGAGATGGACATGCCCGATGCGGGTGCCGGCGATGATGGGAGGGTTCTCGGGCATGTGCATTCTCCGCTTGTCTTTCTTAGCCTCGCCCCGCTTGCGGGAGAGGCCGGATTTTAGCGTAGCAAAATCCGGGTGAGGGGGTACCGGTCTATCCGGAAATGCTATGTTTCCGGGAGGGAGCCCCTCACCCCCACTCTCTCCCTGCGAAAGAGCGGCGAGAGGGCGGCGGACCGCCGCCGTCCTCCTCACGCCAGTTCGGAAACTTCGCCCGCCGGCAGCTCGAATTCAAACGTGTTCAGCGTCATCGACACCATGGTGTAATAGCCGCACAGGCCGATGATCTCGACCAGCCCGCGCACGGTGAGCGTTTTTACCGCCTCGTCGTACAGCGTCTTGGAGAGCCCATGGCCTTCGTGCAGCGATTTGGCGACCTCGTAGATCATCTGGCCCTTGGGATCGTCGAATTGCGGTGTGCGGCGATCGCGGATGTCGTCGATGATTTTCGGGTCCATGCCGCCCTTGAGCGCGAGCCGCTTGTGGGCGAACCATTCGTAATGCGAGGTCCAGTGCCGTGCGGTCACGAGGATCGCGATCTCCGACAGTTTTGCCGGAAACAGCGTATCGAAGCGCAGGAAGCCGCCCAGGCGGGTGGCGTGCCGCGCCATCTCCGGGCTGTTGAGCCAGGCCATCATCGGCGGCGGCGGGGCGCCACGCTTGCCGGCAATCGACTCATCGTAGGTTTGTTTCTGGTCCTCGCTCATTTCGCCAGGCGAAAGCAACTTCAGCCGCATGTCCATTTCCTCTGGTTTTTCAATTGTTGTGCTTACGCGAATACACCCGATCGGGGGGCGTGGCCACATCCGTGGCCGCATAGGGCAGCGCCGGAGACATATTGAATTCCGCGAAGCGAAGGCTAAGGTCGATCCAGCATCTAAAGGAAACGCACATGTCGGATATGGAAAAGTTTCGCGGCGAAACCCGCGCCTGGCTGGAAGCCAATTGCCCGCCGGAAATGCGCCGGCCGATGACCTCGGACGAGGATACGTTCTGGGGCGGCCGCAATACCAAATTTTCCTCCGAGCCGCAGCGCGTCTGGTTCGAGCGGATGCGCGACAAGGGCTGGACGGTGCCGCACTGGCCGAAGGAATATGGCGGCGACGGTCTCGACCCCGAACAGACAAAGATCGTGCGCCAGGAGATGACGGCGCTCGGCGCGCGCCAGCCGCTGGTGTCGTTCGGCATTTCCATGCTCGGGCCGGCGCTGCTGAAATACGGCACCGACGCGCAGAAGAAGGAGCATCTGCCCAAGATCGCCGCCGGCCTGATCCGCTGGTGCCAGGGTTATTCCGAGCCCAATGCCGGTTCCGACCTCGCCTCGCTGCAGACCCGCGCCGAAAGCGATGGCGATGAATTTGTCATCAACGGCCAGAAGATCTGGACGTCGTATGCGAATTATGCGGACTGGATTTTCTGCCTGGTGCGGACCGACCCGGCCGCGAAGAAGCACGACGGCATCAGCTTTATCCTGTTCGACATGGCCTCCAAGGGCGTCTCGACCAGGCCGATCCTGTTGATCTCCGGCCGCTCGCCGTTCTGCGAAACCTTCTTCGACAATGTGCGGGTGCCCAAAGCTAATCTGGTCGGCACCATCAACCGCGGCTGGGACGTGGCAAAATATCTGCTGCAGCACGAGCGCGCGATGATCTCGGGCATGGGCGAGCGCGGCGTTGGCCGGCCGCTCGGCCAGGTCGCCGCCGACTCGGTTGGCACCGACGAAGCGGGCCGGCTGGAAGATTCGATGCTGCGCGGCCAGATCGCGAGTTTTGAAATTGACGAAGCGGCGCTGGCCTGTGCCGCCGAGCGCGCGGTCGATCTGGCGAAAGCCGGGCAATCGCATCCGGCGTTCTCCTCGGCGATGAAATATTACGGCACTGAGCTGAACAAGCGCCGCTACGAAATCCTGATGTCGGCCGGCGGCATCGACGCGCTGGAATGGGAAAGCCCGCGCTCGAAAGAGGGAGCCCGCCCGCGCGCCTGGCTCCGCACCAAGGCCAACTCGATCGAGGGCGGCACCAGCGAGGTGATGCTCGGCATCGTCGCGAAACGGATTCTCGATTTGCCGGGGGCGTAACGTGTGCACGCCCTTTCGTCATGGCCGGGCTCGTCCCGGCCATCCACGTCTTACTCTGTTGCGGCGCCAAGGAAGACGTGGATGCCCGGCACAAGGCCGGGCATGACGAGCCTCACCTAATTTGCGTTAATCGAACAATCGGAACCTTTCCCATGGCACTCGTCCTTACCGAAGAACAATCGATGCTGCGCGACAGCGCGCGCGGGCTCATCAGCGACAAGGCGCCGGTGTCGCATTTGCGGCAATTGCGCGACGCCAGGGACGCCACCGGATTTTCCCGCGAGCTCTGGAAGAATTTCGCCGAGATGGGATTTTCCGGCCTTCTCGTGCCCGAAGATTTCGGCGGCAGCGGGCTCGGCTGCGTCGAGGCCGGCGTGGTGATGGAGGAGATCGGCCGCACCCTGATGCCGTCGCCGTTCCTCTCAACCGCCGTGCTCGCGGCGTCGGCCTTGTCGCGCGGCGGCAGTGCCGCGCAGAAATCCGCGCATCTGCCGAAGATCGTGGATGGCTCGTTGCTCGCTGCGCTCGCCCTCGACGAGGGCGCAAAGCATCGGCCGCTCGCGACAAACATGCAGGCGGCGCGATCCGGCAACGGGTTCAGGCTTTCCGGCAGCAAGGCCTTTGTGGTTGACGGGCATGTCGCCGATCTCCTGATCGTGGCAGCGCGCAGCGCGGGAAAAGCCGGCGAGCGCAACGGGCTGACGCTGTTCCTGGTCCATCCCAAGGCAAAGGGCATCGAGACCGAGCGCACCGCGATGGTCGATTCCCACAACGCGGCGCGCATTAAATTCGACAATGTCGAGGTCAACGCCGATGGCGTGCTCGGCGAGGTCGATCAGGGTGGGGCACTATTGGAAGGCGTGCTCAATATCGGCCGCGGCGCGGTGGCGTCGGAAATGGTAGGCCTCAGCGAGGAAGTGTTCGGCCGCACCGTCAACTACCTCAAGGAGCGCAAGCAGTTCGGCAAGGCGATCGGCGAATTCCAGGCGCTGCAGCACCGCGCCGCGGCGCTGTACATCGATATCGAAATCACCCGCGCCGCGGTACTAAAGGCGCTGCAGACGCTGGATGCCGATTTTGAGAACGCCACTGCCGCGGTGGCGGTCGCAAAAGCTCGCGCCGGCACAACCGCGACGATTGCGGTGCAGGAAGGCGTGCAGATGCACGGCGGCATGGGCATGACCGACCAGTTCGACATCGGCTTCTTCATGAAACGCGCGCGGGTCTGCCAGGAGCTATTCGGCGACAGCAATTTCCATGCGGATCAACTGGCGCGGATGAAGAATTATTGATGGACCTTTGCAGGTTTCCGTCGCCCTTCGAGGCGCGCAAGAGCGCGCACCTCAGGGTGACGGAAACGATAGAGTCATCGCGCAAAGATCGTCATCCTGAGGTGCGAGCCGCCTTCGGCGAGCCTCGAAGGATGTGCCGCATGGACAGTCGTCATCGCCCGGCATAGCCGTCCGAAGGACGGCGTCGCTTCCGCTCGCCTATGACCGGGCGACCCAGTATTCCGCGACGTGAGTGATCGAGTGGAAGGCCGCGGCGTACTGGATCACCCGCTTTCGCGGGTGATGACGAGTTGTTGTGTGGCGTCAGTGCGGGCTTAACCCGGCAGTTCACCTGATCGGCGGCGCGTACTGGATCCCGCCGGCGCTCCAGAGCTGGTTGAGGCCGCGCGGAATCTTCAATTGCGATTCGGATCCGACATTGCGGTCGTAGACCTCGCCGTAATTGCCGACGTGGCGGATGATGCGCACGGCCCAATCCTTGGTCAGGCCAAGTTCCTCGCCGTAATTGCCTTCGGTGCCGACCAGCCGCATCACGTCGGGCTTCTTCGACTTCAGCGCCTCGTCGATGTTCTTCGAGTTGATGCCGAGCTCTTCGGCGTTGATCATGGCGTACAACGTCCACTTCACGATCAGCATCCAGTCATCGTCGCGCTCGCGAACCACCGGCGCGAGCGGCTCTTTCGAGATGACGTCCGCCAGGATCGTGTGGTCGCCGGGTTTTGTCAGATTGAGCCGCAGCGCGTAGAGCTGGGAGACGTCGGCCGTCAGCACGTCGCACTGGCCGGTGTCGTAAGCCTTGATGACATCCTCAAGTTTGGAGAATTTCATCTCCTGGTATTTCATGTTGTTGGCGCGGAAATAGTCGGCGAGATTGAGTTGCGTCGTGGTGTCCGACTGCACGCAGACCTTGCTGCCGCTGAGCTCCAGCGCCGACTCGATATTGCGTGCGCGCGGCAGCATGAACCCTTCGCCGTCATAATAGGCGACCGCCGGGAAATACAGATCATAGGAAGTTTCGCGCGACATGCTCCAGGTCGAGTTGCGCGAGAGAATGTCGACTTTCCGGTTCTGCAATTCCTTGAAGCGTTCGCTGGCGTCGAGGGGTACGAATTTTGCCTTTTTCGGATCGTCGAAGATGGCGGCCGCGACCGCGCGGCAGAAGTCGACGTCGAAGCCGCTCCAATCGCCCTTGCCGTCGGGGATCGAGAAGCCGGGCAGGCCCTTGTTTACGCCGCACAGCACTTCGCCGCGCCGGACCGTCCGCTTCAGGGTGCGCGTGTCGTATCGTTCATAGGTGATGGCGATGGCCGCGACCGCGACCGCGACCGCCAGCCCGATCAGGAGGCCGCCTCGAAATGTGCGCATGATTTATCTCTCGCCAAAATGAGAAAAAGGAAGGGCTCTCGGGGGAACGGCCGCGGTTACAATTCAGGCTTCTGCCGTACGATGACCTTGGTGCCGACGGGTACGCGATCATAGAGGTCGGCGACGTCGGCATTGACCAGCCGGAAGCAGCCGGAGGAGACCTTGGTGCCGATCGTATCCGGCCGGTTGGTGCCGTGGATGCGGTAGACGGTGGTTCCGAGATACATCGCCCGCGCCCCGAGCGGATTGCCGGGCCCGCCGGCCATGAAGCGCGGCAGATAGGGCTGGCGCTCGATCATCTCCGGCGGCGGCGTCCAATCCGGCCACTCCGCCTTGCGCGTGATGTTCAACAATCCCTGCCACTGAAAGCCGTCGCGGCCGACGCCGATGCCGTAGCGGATCGCGCGGCCGCCGGGCTGGATCAGATAGAGGTGGCGCTCGGCGGTCGAGATGATGATGGTGCCCGGCGCCTCCGTGGTGCGGTAGTACACGACCTGCTTGCGATATTCCGGATCGAGTTCGACCGTGTCATCGGGCAGGAGTCCGGGCTGGTCGACATCGGGTTGCTGCGCAAAGCTGTGCGAGACCGAAAGCATCAAGCCGACAGCGGCAATCGCCGTGCAGATCAGGTGCCGAAAACTTGTCATCCAGGGCTCTCCTCGTTGGCGCGGTCGTTTGACGCTGCCGGGGTGTGTATCACCGTTTGCCAAATCACTCACGCCATCAAATCGCAGCGTTGGCGCGAAGGCAAGCAAGGCGGATAACTAGCTGGAATATTTCCGGTTTTCGGCAGCCGGCGACGGCGGGGAAAGGTGACGAAAAACCTCATTTCGGTGCCAGCCACAGCCGCAAGCCGAAAGCGACGATGGCGACCGTGCCGACACCGCCGAGCCAGAGCGCCACGAACCACAGAAGGCGCTGCGTAAGCGGCGGCGGCTTTGGCTCCTCAGGCATCAGTGATAACCGCTCTCGGGCCTCACCTTGCCGCGGAACACCCAATAGGCCCACGCGGTGTAACCGAGGATCAGCGGGATCAAGATGGCCACGCCGACCAGCATGAACAGCTGGCTGTTTTGCGGAGACGCCGCCTGCCAGATCGTGATGCTCTGCGGCACGATAAAGGGCCACATGCTGATGCCGAGTCCGGCATAGGACAGCGCGAACAGCGCGAGCGTCAGAAAGAACGGCTGATGGTCCCACTTGTTGGCGAGCGCGCGCAATAACAGCACGGTGACGGCCGCCACCGCGATCGGTACCGGTGCGGTCAGGATCATGTTGGGCCAGGAGAACCAGCGCTGGGTATACTGGATGTGCAGGAACGGCGTGGCGATGCTGACCGCGCCGATGGCGGCCAGCATGGCAAACAGCAGATACCAGCTCAGATGATAGGCCCGGTCGCGAAGCGCGCCTTCGGTCTTCAGCACCAGCCAGGTCGCGCCCAACAGCGAATAGCCGACAACCAATGCAAGGCCGGTCAAGATGCTGAACGGCGTCAGCCAGTCCCACCAGCCGCCGGCATAATGCCGTCCCTCGACATGCACGCCCTGCAGGATGGCGCCGAGCGCAATCCCCTGCGCCAGCGTCGCCAGCAACGATCCGCCGGTAAACGCGATATCCCAGCGGTTGCGCTCGCGCTGCATGGTCCGCCAGCGAAATTCGAAGGCGACGCCGCGAAAGATCAGGCCGATCAGCATCGCAATCATCGGGGTATAGAGCGCCGGCATCAGCACCGCATAAGCCAGCGGGAATGCCGCCATCATGCCGCCGCCGCCGAGCACCAGCCAGGTCTCGTTGCCGTCCCAGACCGGCGCCACGCTGTTCATGATCACGTCGCGATCGGCTTTCGCCGGAAACAGCGGAAACAGGATGCCGAGGCCGAGATCGAATCCGTCCATCACCACATAGACAAAGACCGCGAAGGCGAGGATGAACGCCCAGACGGCGGCGAGGTCCATGATCACGGTCATGATGCGGATCCTTCCGCGACGACACCGGCGGCCGGCGTAATGCCGGCGGCGCGGGCCGGGGCATCATGGCTCGGCCCCTGTTCGCCCGGGTGCGGCGGCGACGCCATCAGGCGGAGAATATAGATGACGCCGGTGGAGAACACCGCGAAATAGACGATGATGAAGGCAATCAGCGACGAGCTGACCGCGGGCGCGGCGAGCGGTGAAGCCGAGTCGACGGTGCGCAACAGCCCATAGACCGTGAATGGTTGCCGTCCGGTCTCGGTGGTGATCCAGCCCGCCAGCACCGCAATAAGGCCCGCCGGGCCCATCACTATGGCGAAGATATGCAGCAACCTGAATTCGTAGAGCGTGCCGCGCCAGCGCGTCCACAGGCTGAACAGGCCGAGCCCCAGCATCAGAAAGCCCAACCCGACCATGATGCGGAACGACCAGAAGGTGATCGGCACCGGCGGCCAGTTTTCGCGCGGCACGGTGTCGAGCCCCGCCATCGGCGCATCCAAAGAATGCTTCAGAATGAGCGACCCCAGTTTCGGAATTTCGATGGCGTATTTGAGCTTGCCTTCGGCCATATCGGGCAGGCCGAACAGGTACAGCGGCGCGCCGTCCTTGTGGCTCTGGAAATGGCCCTCCATCGCCATGATTTTCACCGGCTGGTGCTCGAGCGTGTCGAGGCCGTGCTGATCGCCGGCCAGAATCTGGATCGGCGCCACCAACGTCGCCATCCACATCGCCATCGAAAACATCACGCGCGGGCCGGCGAGATGCTGGTCGCGCAGCAGATGAAACGCGCCGACGGCGCCGACGACGAGGGCAGTCGTCAGGTAGGCCGCCAGCACCATATGCACGAGACGGTAGGGAAACGATGGATTGAAGATCACCTTGAACCAATCGGCGGCGACGAACTGGCCGTCGGCATTGACGGCGTAGCCGGCCGGCGTCTGCATCCAGGAATTGGCGGAGAGGATCCAGAACGCCGAGATCAGCGTGCCGATCGCGACCATCAGGGTGGCGAAAAAATGCAATCTGGGGCCGACCCGCTTGAGGCCGAACAGCATGACGCCCAGGAAGCCGGCCTCGAGGAAGAACGCGGTCAACACCTCGTAGGCCATCAAAGGTCCGATCACCGGACCTACCTTGTCGGAAAACACCGCCCAGTTGGTGCCGAACTGGTAGGACATCACGATGCCCGACACCACGCCCATGCCGAACACGACCGCGAAGATTTTCAGCCAATAATTGAACAAATTGATGAAGACTTCGCGCCCGCTCCACAGCCAGAGCGCCTCGAGCACCGCGAGGTAGCTGGCAAGCCCGATCGTGAACGCGGGAAACACGATGTGGAACGACATCGTGAAAGCGAACTGCGCCCGGGCCAATACCACGGCATCCCAGCCCTGAAACATCGGGACCATCCGTCGTTATAGGTCTGCGGTTTATCACGCTCGTTGCCGCGATGGAATTGGTGCCGCGTACAAGAATGCGGCATAAAAAATGCGCCAACCGCGCGACCCCATCCCTCCAAAAGGCCCCCCAAAAGGGGAGGGTGCGCGATCGGCCATTGTTCCAGTCAACGCCAGCCCGCGTTGACGAACGTCATGATTTTGTCAGATCGAAACAGCTCAGCTCGCGGCGTTGAGCAGGCGGGCGATGGTTTTGTCCATCTCGTCGTAGCGGCCTTCGCCGTCGTGCTGGTAGACGATTTTTCCGCTCTGATCGACGATGTATTGCGCCGGCCAATACTGATTGTGATAGGCGTCCCAGGTCTGCGAATCATTGTCCTGCGCCACCGGGTAGGTGATGCCGTGCCGCTTCAGCGCGGCCTGCACGTTGGAAGCGGAGCGTTCGAACGGAAATTCCGGCGTATGAATGCCGACCACGACCAGGCCGCGATCTTTATATTTCGCATAGAGCTCGGTGACATGCGGCAGGGTGTTGACGCAGTTGACGCAGCCATAGGTCCAGAAATCCACCAGCACCACCTTGCCGCGCAGGTCGGCGATGTTGAGGGCTCGCGAATTGAACCAGTTGCTGATGCCGGCGAAGTTGGGCGCCGCGCCCTGCACCGCCGCGATCTGCAACGGCGCGGCCTCGCCACTGATGCCGGGCGCGGTCGCACCGATCAGGCAAAGGGCGACGATGGAAGCGGAAGCGGCGAGCGATCGTAGCGTCATGAACGTCTCCTGGGGGTTGCCGGTTGATTACAGGCCGATCTGGCCGTCAGGGTAAAACGATGTCAGCCACGCCACGATCAGCGTGTCGTATTGAAAGTATGAGGCGACCGCGAAGGCGATCACGACGACGCCAAATCCCTGCTGCAGTCTTGGCGAGATCTTCGCGATGCTGCTGATACGGGTGGTGACGGCCTGGCCGCCATAGGCGATCGCGAGCATCGGGATCGCGGCGCCGATCGCGTAGACCACGAGCTGCGTACTCGCCCATGCGGCATCTTTCGATGTCGCGACGATGGTGAGGATCGAGCCGAGAACCGGACCCGCGCAGGGCGTCCACACCAGGCCGAGCGTGGTGCCGAGCACGAAGCCGCCAATATTGCCTTCCCTATTGCCTTGGCGCGAGGCGGCGCTGCCGGCCGAGACGCTCGTAAGCCCATTGAGGCGGATCGACAGCCATTCGAACGGTGCCGGCCAGATCATCAACAGTCCAAACCCGAGCAGCAGGATCGCCGCGCCGGTGCGCAGGCTGTTGGGATCGAAGTCGAAGACGCGGGTGATCGCGCTCAGCAGCAGCGCGGTGGCGGAAAACGAGACGACAAACCCGAGCGCGATCATCGCCGGCCGGGCTTTGCCGGTTTGGCCGACGGAAGCGCCAAGCAGGATCGGCAGCATCGGCAGCGTGCAGGGCGCCGCAATGGTGACGATTCCGGCGAGCAGGGCAAGAACGAGGTTGAGCATCGGATCGGCCCATCAAGAGTCCGCGCGGCCTTGTGGCCTCGCGCGGGTTCTTGAGGTCCTTCGGGAAATCGGAGCGCAGCGTTACATCGTGCGCGTCACGTGTTCGTGAGGCTTCGCGATCATTCCTGCGCACACCTCAGCCCGAGACTCTGACCGGAAATACATCGAGCCCATTCAAGCGCCTTCTAACCACGTCGTGGCCGGGCATAGCCGTCCTTCCTACGGCTATGCCCGGGCATGACGAGCTTCACTACAACCAGCGGATCCATTGGCCGCATCCAGGTCCCAAAAACAGAGCGACCCGGAGGGGGGCATCCCGTCCGGGTCGTTGGAGGTTTTTGGGAGGTTGGAAGATGGGTCGGCTAGAAACTTGATGCTGGTGTTATAGCGAAGGAGTTTTTCCGCCTGATGTCGCCAATTGTTTCAATTGTTTCGTTGTCGGTAACTTCCTCGCAAAAGCCAAATTCGGGGTCGGTCCTCGTCGTTGATGTAACCAACTGAATTCATTGAATTTTTATTACGCGGCCAAGCTGTCGACCCCGGCTACTTTGAGCAGGTCGGCAAGCTGCTTGCGGGCATAAAACATTCGCGTCTTCACCGTGCTCTGGGGAATGCCGATGATTGCGCCAACCTCTTCCACCGACTTCTCATGGTAGTAAACGAGGTTGATGATCTCGCGGTGCGCCGGCGACAGCTTCGCGACGCAGGCGCGCAGGATCGCGCTGGTGGTGCTGCGGTCGAGCGATGCTTCGGGGGTGTCGGCCTCGTCGGCGATTTCGAGCACGTCTTCCTGGTCGATGTCCTCGTAGCGGCGCTGGCGCAGCGCGGTCAGCGCCTTGAAGCGCGCGATCGACAGCAACCAGGTGGAAACCTGCGAGCGGCCTTCGAATTGGCGGGCGGTTCGCCACACGTCGAGAAAGACCTGGCTGGTGAGGTCTTCCGCGCTGGTGGTGTCGCGCACGATGCGCAGGATAAAGCGGTAAACCCGCACATTGTGACGGGAGTAAAGGATGTGCATCGCTGCTCGGCCACCATCGGCAATGCTCTGCAGCAGCATTTCGTCGGAGGTCGCCTGGGCGGCAAGAATGCCTTGGCGGGCTGCGGCGCTGATCGCGATCACGTTCTGCATGACAGGCTCCCCTTGAGCCGCTTGGGCGGCGTCGTTAGCCAAATTGTTAATCAGCCAACGTTTCGGGACGTCTGCACCAAAAGGGAAAAATGGTTTCATGGGCCGGAGAATTGTTTCGTCGCAGTCTCGACGACGAAACATTCGGGCTGGAAATGCGAGTAATTTCAATGAGCGCAAAATTGGAGGGGATCAAAACGTCGTCGTCCCGGCCGAGCGAAGCGCGAGCCGGCACCCATAATCACAGATGCCTGTATTGCAAAAAGCTGGGGCCGCAGCAGGTCCCGACAACCTGCACTTGTCGTTATGGGACCCCATTTTCGCGGGGGACGACGGCAGTGGAAGGACGCTTAAGCCTTCTCGCCGGCCGGCGAAAACAGGTACCCGCCGCCGCGGATGGTGCGGATCACCGCGGGCTTGGTCGGGTCGGGTTCGATCTTGCGCCGGATCCGCATGATGCGCAGATCGACCGCACGGTCGAACGCTTCGGCGTCGCGCGCGTTGGCCAATTCCAATAGCCGCTCGCGCGACAAGACCCGCTTTGGATTGGCCGCGAACACTTTTAGGAGCCCGAATTCGGATGCGGTCAGCGGATGCTCGTTGCCCTCGTCGTCGCGCAGCGCCTGCGCTTCGAGATCGAGCCATTTGGTGCCGAACCGCACCAGTTGATCTTTTGCGGCTTTTGCCTCGGCGCTTTCCGGCGCGGCGCCCTGCGCCTTGACCGGGGCGCTCCGCCGCAGCACCGAGCGGATCCGCGCCATCAATTCGCGCAGCTCACAGGGCTTTGCGATGTAATCGTCGGCACCGAGCTCGAGGCCGACGACGCGGTCGATCGGGCTTGCGGTCGCCGTCAGCATGATGACCGGGACATTGGTGCGGCTCTTGAGATCGCGGATGATCGAAAGCCCGTCCTCTTCCGGCATGTTGAGATCGAGCACCACGAGATCGGGCACGGCGGAATCGATGGCGCCGCGCAGGCTCTTGCCGCCATCGCACAGCGTCACGGTAAAGCCGTGCATCTTGAGATAATCGCCGACCATCTCGCGGGCCGGCGCCTCGTCATCGACAATAATAATGTGCTGACTTTGGGTCATGACATCTCTGTCGCGGGCAATGTGACGGTGAAGGTCGATCCCTGGCCGGGCCCGCCACTTTCGGCCGTCACCTCGCCGCCGTGCATGTCGATAATGCGCTTGACGATGGATAGGCCGAGCCCGGTCGAACTTTCACCGGCGGTGGGTTTTGCCGAAAGCCGCTGGAAGCGGCCGAACAATCGCCCGAGATCTTCCGGCGACAGGCCGGCGCCCTGGTCGGCGATGCGGATCACGGTGTTGGTTCCCTCGTGACTGACCACGACCGTGATCTTGCCGCCGATCGGCGAGTATTTGATGGCGTTGCTGACGAGATTGTCGATCGCCTCCCGCATCCGGTCGGTATCGCACTGGGTGACGAAATTCGGCGGCGCCGACACCGCGATGGTTTGCTGCTTGTTTCTGGCCAGCGGCTGGTTGGCATCGACGACTTCGCCGACGAGGCCAGAGATATCGACCGGCTCGCGGCGGATGGTGATGTCGAAGGCGTCCGCCATCGCGTCCGAAATCAGATGATCGACCATCGAGGTCAGCCGCTTGGTGGCATCGCGGATATGTTCGACCTGGGAGGTGACGTTCTCCTTGGAGGCGCCGGCGCCGATCAATTCCGTCAGCATCTCGGTGCGGCCGAGGATCACCCCGAGCGGATTTTTCAAGTCATGGGCGACGGTGCCCAGAATTTCATTTTTAAAACCGTTGGCGCGCTGCAGCCGCAGCCATTGCGACGACAGCCTGCGGTTGGCCTGCATCAGCGCGCGGGTGCGCTGGGCGACGCGGTCCTCGAGCTGGGTGTTGGCCTCGTGCAGCTGCTGATAAAGAATGACGTTGTCGAAGGCGATCGAGAGCCGGCTGCCGAAAATCTCGACCAGCGCCCGATCCGTCTCCGAGAGTTGCCGCTCGGCCTGCAACAGCACCACGACCTCGCGTCCGCTGCCGGTGCGCAGATAGAGCACGCTGCGGTGATCGAAGAATTCATTCTTGCGGCGCTGGAATGCCGATTCGACCATCTGGCGCAGGTCCGGATCGAGCGATTTGGAGCTGGTGGTCCCGATGAAGCGGCTGTAGCAACCGGAGCCGGCCAGCACCGAGAAATCCGAGTCCGACTTGCCGCCGTCATCGCGCAGCACCAGGATGCCGGCGCAATCGACGTTGAGCAGCGACGCAAGCTGCGTCAGCACGCCCTCGGCGAGACGCTGCATCGATTTGAAATCGTATAGCGTCGAGGCGGCATCGATGATGATCTCCAGCCCCCGCCGTGTCTGCACCATGCGCTCGAGCTGCTGATAGCTGCGCAACGCCGCGGTCAGCGAGGTGAACAGCTTGTCGGCGGTGAGCTCGGTCTTCGCCTTGTAGTCGTTGATGTCGTATTGCACGATCACCCGCCGCTCCGGCGCCTGGCCGGGCTGTCCGGTGCGCAGGATGATGCGGACGGTCTCGTTCTTGATTTCGTTGCGGATGTACTCGACGAGATCGAGGCCGGCGGCGTCGGTCTCCATGATGACGTCGAGCAGCACCGCGGCGATATCGGGATGGGCGCGCATCAAGGTGCGGCCCTCGGCCGCCGAATAGGCCGACAGGATTTCCAGGGTCGCGCCATGCAGGCTGTAATCGCTCAGCGCAAACCGCGTGCCTTCGTGCACGGCCTGGTCGTCGTCGATCACCGCGATCTTCCATTTGCGCGCGGTGGAGGTCTCCGGGGCGGTCCCGGAATCGTCGATCAGGTGGAGGACATCGTCCTGTTCGGCCATTGAGGGGTTCCGTCGCTTGCCTGGTCTGTGGTTGCCGAGCCGCCCCGGGCGGCCCTCGGCATGATAATGCGAAATGTGGTGCCTTGTCCCAGCCTTGAATCCAGCATCATCCGGCCCCCGAGCTGCTGGGTGACGAGATTATAGACGATATGCAGGCCCAAGCCGGTGCCGCCCTCGTTACGGCGCGTGGTAAAGAACGGGTCGAACGCCTGCCGCTGCACGTCGGGCGTCATTCCGGCCCCGTTGTCGGCGAAAATGATCTCGACATCGTCATGGTCGCGGGGCCGCGCCGAGATCGAAATGGCGCCGGCGCGGCCGTCGGCAAAGGCGTGATTGGCGGCGTTGAGGAACAGATTGGTCAGTATCTGGCCATAGGAGCCCGGGTAGCCGTCGATCACGAGGCCCTCCGGCACGTCGGCCGACAGCGTGATCGGCGCCCGCTTCAGCACCGGCTTGAGGCTCGCGATGATCTGGTCGGTCGCCTCGCTCAATGAGAACTGCCGGCGCTCGGCATGCGAGCGGTCGACCGCGACCTGCTTGAAGGACTGGATCAGTTCGCCGGCGCGATACAGGTTCGCCACCAGTTGGCTGGCGGCGTCGCGCGAGGTGCGGACGAATTCTTCAAGTTGAGAGCGGCGCAGCGGAGAGCCGGATTTCAGCTCGGCCCCGAACATTTCCGCACGGCGCGAGAAGCTCGTCGCCACCGTCAGGCTGATGCCGATCGGGTTGTTGACTTCATGGGCGACGCCGGCGACCAGGCCGCCCAGCGCCGCCAGGCGCTCGGCGTCGATCAGGTTTTGCTGCGCTGTGTTCAATTCCAACAGCGCGCCCTCGGCTTTTTCCTTGGACGAGCGCAACTCGTCCTCGGTCTTGCGCTTGGCGATGGCGTTTTCGCGGAACACTTCCACCGCGCGCGCCATCGCGCCGACCTCGTCGCTGGCGGTGGTGCCCTGCACGCGGCGGTCATAATCGCCCGACGTGATGGCGTGCATCGCCGCCATGATCTGCTGCAACGGCAGGCGGATCGAGAGCGCGATCAGGACGCCCGCGGTGATGATGATGCCGAGAAAGATCACCGCGATCGACAATACTCGACGCGAAATATCGGCAAGCGTGTGGTCGAAGGTCTCCTGCGCCGTCTGTTCGCGCTGCCGCATCTTGACCGACAGATCGTCGATCGCGCCGCTCGCCTCGGCCTGGCTGGCGTCGATGGAGTTGCGCAACAAATCGGTGCGGTTCGAAAGTTGCTCGGATAATTTCGTCAACCCCTCGCGCAGCGCCACCGTCCGCGCCTGCAATCGCTGCAGCGCCATGCGCTGCAAATCGTTGTCGGCGAGGTCGGACATCACAGGGATGGTTTTCTCGATCATCCCGGTGTTGCGGCGGGCTTCCTCGGCGGATGCCGTCGCCAGCGAAAGATAATAGGCATTGGCCGCAACCAGCATCGCGGTGAACGCCTCGCGGGATTTGCCGAGCGATGGCCAGATCAGGGCGTCGCGATGGCCGGTAGCGCCCTCGATGATCGAATAAAGCCCGGCCATGTCCTTGGCCGGGCCCAGCACCTCGTCCTCATAGGTTTTCGAAATGGTCGCCTGGACGCCGCGCAATTCGTCAAAACCGTTGAGGAATCGCTCGGTGACGTGCTCGAGCTCGGCCACCGATCCCGACAGCATCGGATCGGTCGAGGCGCGGTTGGTGAGGGTGCCGAGCACGGCTTCGCGGAGCCGCAGGATCTCGGCGAATAAATCCGGGCTCGGCTGATTGATGTAGCGATGGATCAGGTTCTGCAGGCGGCCGGTCTCGCTCTCCAACAGCGCCAGGATCTTGTCGGATTTCCGCACCTGGCGGACGTCGTCCCAGGCCGAGCCGAGCACCTTGGCGCCGTTCCAGATCATGGCGACGAGCACCACGACGACCGCCGAGTTCAGCGCCGCGATCGACAGGATGCGCCAGCGGATCGGCACCGCGCGGAGCAGCGCGACAATGGCCCCGCGAGCGCGCGCAGCCGGGCCCGGGCGCCGTTCCGCAGCTTCGTCCTGCCGGGCTGTTGCCAAGACCAGGGTCACTCCGCCTTGCGAATTCGTTCGATCAGTGCGGCGGCCGCCGGATCAGCTTGCGCCTTGGCATAGATGCCTGCCATCGCGTCCACGAATGGCTTGCGGTCGATGTCGGTCACGATCATGACGCCCGCGGCTTTGGCCTGCTGGCGCGATCGCTCCTCGAGCTCCCTCCATTTCTCGCGCATGAAGCGGCTGGATTTGATCGCGGCGTCGCGGACGATATTCTTGTCCTCATCCGACAGGCTTTGCCAGGCCTTCTGCGACATCACCAGCACTTCCGGGCTCATGGTATGTTCGGTGAGCGTGTAGAAGCCGGCATATCTATAATGATCCGTGGTGACGAAGGACGGCCAGTTGTTCTCCGCCCCGTCGATCAGTTTTGTCGCCAGCCCCGTGAGAACTTGTCCGTAAGGCAGCTCCACCGGTTCGGCGCCGAGCGCCCTGATCATGTCGGACATCAACTGCGATTGCTGCACGCGAAGCCGCAACCCCTTGACGTCGGCAAGCGAACGAACCGGCCTGACGCTGTTATAGATCGATCGCGCCCCTGAATCGTAAAACGCCAGGCCGACAAATCCGTAAGGTTCAAAACTGCCCAGGATCTCGTTGCCGATCGGCCCATCCAGCACCTTCTGCATATGCTCGATGGAGCGGAACAGGAACGGCATCGCCAGCACGTTCATGGCCGGCACCAAGCTCCCGATCAGCGCCACATTGGTGCGGTTGAGATCGATGGCGCCGGCGCGGGTCTGCTCGATGGTTTCCTTCTCCTCGCCGAGCTGGTGCGAATGAAATACCTTGATCTGGAGGCGGCCGCCGCTGTTCTCCGCGATCAGGCGGCCCATGAAATAAAGCGCCTGGACGGTCGGATAATCCTCGCTCTGGGTATCGGCGGCACGAAATTCGCGCGCGACAACGCCGGTGGGCACCGCCGTCAAGAACAGCGCCACAAAGACGGCTACGGTCCGCGAAAGGTCGGCGCGGCAATACACAGGCAACTACCCCCGTGATGATGTCGGTGGGGGACGAAAAAGGTTCAATGTTTTTTGGCAAGTGCCGGCGTACTGCATCGCGCCGGCGACCCGATCCGGCATATCCGCATCCAGGTTTGGCAGCAGAAGGCCGCCGACTTTATCGAATTGCAGGAACTGCTGTGGCCGGTTTGACCGCCAGAGAAGTGGGCTTCGCTTAAGAGATTAGGCGGGCAAAATGCCTGCACTTATAATAGGCATCACCCTCGCTTTGTATGCAATCCAGCTTTCGGCACGGCCTTGGCCGGATTCAATATTCGCAAGCCTAATCATGCGCTTAAAGCGCCGTTAGGGTTGCGTTAAGATTTGGCACAAACCTTGCGAAGTCGCTCCAAAAGCCGTTTCCCCATGCGCTGGAGCATCACCATGAAGCGTCGCGATTTCCTGAAATCCGTCACGGGGGTCGCGGCCGGCGCGATGGTGCCTGCGCCCGCGATCTGGTCCGCCGCCAAGGCCGATGCCCGCGCGGAGACGCTTCTGATCGTCTCGGAAGGCGGCCCCAACAATCTCGACATTCACGGCGTCGGCACCAACGTGCCCGGCTATGAAGTGTCGTGGAATTGCTACGACCGGCTGATCAGCCACGAGATGAAGAGCGGCCCGGGCGGAGTGCCGTATTACGACCGCGACAAGTTCAAGCCTGAACTCGCCGAGGACATGAATGTCGGTGACATGTCGGTGACGTTCAAACTGAAGAAGAACGCCAAATTCCACGATGGCACACCGGTCGCGGCCAAGGACGTCAAATGGTCGCTCGACCGCGCCGTCAGCGTCGGCGGCTTTCCGACCTTCCAGATGAGCGCGGGCTCGCTGACAAAGCCCGAGCAGTTCGTCATCGTCGACGACAACACCGTGCGGGTCGACTTTGCGAAGAAGGACCGCCTGACCATTCCCGATCTCGCCGTCATCGTGCCCTGCGTGGTCAATTCCGAACTGGTGAAGAAGAACGCCAGCGAGAAAGACCCCTGGGGCCTCGAATACACCAAGCAGCAGACCGCGGGCTCCGGCGCCTACAAGGTGACAAAATGGACCGCCGGCACCGAAGTGATCATGGAGCGCAATGACGCGTGGGCAGGTGGCTCCTTGCCGAAGGTCAAGCGGGTGATCTGGCGCATGGTGCCGCAGGCCGGCAACCGCCGGGCGCTGCTCGAGCGCGGCGACGCCGATATCTCCTATGAGCTGCCGTACAAGGATTTTCAGGAGCTCAAGGCCGCCGGCAAGCTCGATATCGTGTCGCTGCCGTTCTCGAACGGCATCCAGTATATCGGCATGAACGTGACCAAGCCGCCGTTCGACAATCCGAAAGTGCGGCAGGCGATGGCCTATGCCATCCCCTATCAGAAGATCATGGATGTGGTGCTGTTCGGGCTCGCCAATCCGATGTTCGGCGCGCCCGCCGACAAGGCAACCGATGTCGCCTGGCCGCAGCCGACCAAATATTTCACCGACATGGCCAAGGCCAAAGCCTTGCTCACGGAGGCCGGCTATGCCGACGGTTTTGAGACCACGATCTCGTTCGATCTCGGATTTGCAGGCGTCAACGAGCCGCTCTGCGTGCTGGTGCAGGAGAGCCTCGCGCAGATCGGAATCAAGACCACGATCAACAAGATCCCCGGCGCCAACTGGCGTACCGAATTGAACAAGAAGGAAATGCCGCTCTACACCAACGTGTTCTCGGGCTGGCTCGATTACCCCGAATACTTCTTCTACTGGTGCTATCACGGCAATAATTCCGTCTTCAACACCATGAGCTACAAGTCGCCGGAGATGGACAAATTGATCGACGGCGCGCGCAACGCCGCCGCCACCGGCGACAAGCCGACCTACGAGGCCGACGTGAAGGGCTTTGTCGATCTGGCGTTTGCGGATGTCCCGCGGATTCCGCTGTATCAGCCCTTCGTCAACGTCGCGATGCAGAAGAACATTTCGGGCTATCAATACTGGTTCCACCGCCGGCTCGATTATCGCGCGCTGGTGAAGGGGTAACGTCGTGAAGGGCGCGCGCGGCAGATTCTCGTCTCTCGTCTCGAGTGAGGAGAGCACGGCTCTCTCATTCCCTCCCCCCTTGCGGGGGAGGGGCAGGGTGAGGGGTAGCCACGAACACCGCCTTCTCGGCTACCCCTCACCCCAACCCTCCCCCACAAGGGGGGAGGGGGCTCACCGCATCTGCGGCGGGAGTTCGCCATGCTGATCATGATCGGCAAACGGCTGATGTTTGCGATTCCCTCCCTGATCGGGGTCGTGATCGTCACTTTCCTGCTGACCCGCGCGCTGCCCGGCGATCCCGCGGCGTATTTCGCAGGGCCCGCGGCGAACAAGGAGGCGATCGAGCAGATCCGCAAGAAACTCGGTTTCGACAAGCCGCTGATCGAGCAGTTCTTCCACTACACCGTCGATCTCGCGCATGGCGATTTCGGCAATTCGCTCACCACGGGCCAGCCGGTCGCGACCGAAATCCGCAATCGCCTGCCGGCCTCGGCCGAATTGACGCTGCTCGGGCTGATCGTTTCGATCGTGATCGCGATCCCGCTCGGCATTCTCGCCGCGACAAAACCCGGCTCGTGGATTGATCATCTTTGCCGGGTGACGACCACGGCCGGCGTGTCGCTGCCGGTGTTCTTTACGGGGTTGGTGCTGGTCTATGTCTTCTATTTCCTGCTCGGCTGGTCGCCGGCGCCGCTCGGGCGGCTGGATGTGTTTTATAGCGCGCCGCCGACGGTGACCGGGTTCTATCTGATCGACGCGCTGATCGCGCGCGATTTCGAGGTGTTTCGCTCAGCCTTTAGCCAATTGATCCTGCCGGCGCTGACGCTTGCGATCTTCTCGCTGGCGCCAATCGCGCGCATGACGCGGGCTTCGATGCTGGCGGTGCTGGCGTCGGATTTCGTGCGCACCGCGCGCGCTAGCGGGCTATCGCCCGGCACCGTGATCGTCACCTACGCCTTCCGCAACGCGATGCTGCCGGTCATCACCACGCTCAGCATGGTGTTCTCGTTCCTGTTGGGCGCCAACGTGCTGGTCGAGAAGGTGTTCGCCTGGCCCGGCATCGGCTCCTACGCGGTGGAAGCGCTGATCTCGTCGGATTTCGCGCCGGTGCAGGGTTTTGTCCTCACCATGGCGGTCATGTACGTGCTGCTCAATCTGATGATCGACATTTTGTATGGCGTGATCGATCCAAGAGTAAGGCTTGAAGGGTGAGGTTGCGAAATGAGTAGCGTTGCGCCTGCCGTTGAACCCGTCGCTCCCGCGCGAACCTCGGGCCTTGCCGCGATCTTCGAACATACCCGTTACGTGCTCGGCGAGAACCGCGTCACCGCGTTCGCCTTCGGCCTGCTGATCGTCATCGTCTTCGCGGCGCTGTTCGGTCCCCATGTCGTTCCCTACGATCCGCTGGCGTCCGATACCGCCGCGGCGCTGAAGCCGCCGTCGCCGGCGCATTGGTTCGGCACCGACCAGTTGGGACGCGATATTTTCAGCCGCGTCATCGTGGCGACGCGGCTCGATGCGTTCATCGCGGTAGCTTCCGTGGTGCTGGTGTTCTTGATGGGCGGGTTGGCCGGCATCGCCGCCGGCTATTTCGGCGGCTGGACCGACCGCGTCGTCGGCCGCATCGCCGACACCATCATGGCGTTTCCGCTGTTCGTGCTGGCGATGGGCATCGTGGCGGCGCTTGGCAACACCGTGCAGAACATCATCATCGCGACCGCGATCGTGAATTTTCCGCTTTATGCGCGCGTCGCTCGCGCCGAGGCCAATGTGCGGCGCGATGCCGGCTTCGTGCAGGCGGCGCGGCTGTCCGGCAATGGCGAGTTTCGCATCCTCTTGGTGCACATCCTGCCGAATATCATGCCGATCATGATCGTGCAGATGTCGCTAACCATGGGCTACGCCATCCTCAACGCCGCCGGGTTGTCGTTCATCGGGTTAGGGGTGCGGCCGCCGACCGCGGAATGGGGCATCATGGTCGCCGAAGGCGCGGGCTTCATGGTGTCGGGCGAATGGTGGATCGCGCTGTTCCCGGGTCTCGGACTGATGGTCGCGGTGTTCTGCTTCAACCTGCTCGGCGACGGCTTGCGCGACATCGTCGATCCGCAGCGGCGAACTTGAGGGCCAGGAAATGACCGCGCAGCCGCTGCTTGACGTCAACGATCTCACGGTCGAATTCGCCACCCGCCGCGGCATCGTCAAGGCCGTGCAGCATGTCAACATATCCGTGGCAAAAGGCGAGACGCTCGGCATCGTCGGCGAATCCGGCTCCGGCAAATCCGTCACCTCCTATGCGGTGATGCGGATTCTCGATCGCGCCGGCAAGATCGCCGAGGGCTCGGTGATGTTTTCGGGGATCGACGTCAGGACCGCGACCGAGAACCAGATGCGCGATCTGCGCGGCCGCGAAATCTCGATGATCTTCCAGAACCCGCGCGCGGCGCTCAATCCGATCCGCAAAGTGGGCGACCAGATCGAGGACGTGCTGCGCCAGCACGTGCAGCAGTCCCAGGTCGCCGATCGCGGCGAGAAGGCGATCGAGGCGTTGGAGCAGGTCAAGATCGCCCGCCCCCGCGAGCGCTATCACGCCTATCCCTTCGAATTGTCGGGCGGCATGTGCCAGCGTGTGGTGATCGCGCTGGCGCTGGCCTGCAATCCGCAGCTTCTGATCGCGGACGAGCCGACCACCGGCCTCGACGTCACCACGCAAAAAGCCGTGATGGATCTGATCGTCGAGCTGACAAAACGCCGGGGCATGTCGACCATCCTGATTACGCATGATCTGGGTCTCGCCGCCGCCTATTGCGATCGCGTGGTGGTGATGGAGAAGGGCCGTGTGGTCGAAACCGCGCTGTCCGCCGATATCTTTGCGAAGCCCGAACATGCCTACACCAGGAAGCTGATGCGCGCGACGCCGCGGCTCGGCGTTTCCTTGCGCGATCTATTGCCGGAGGAGGAGGCAACCCCTGTCATGGCCGGGCATAGCCGTCCGAAGGACGGCGTCGCTTCCGCTGGCCTACGCCCGGCCATCGATCCTGCTTCGCAAGGCTCTTCGGTTGCGATGGACCCCCGGGTCAAGCCCGGGGGTGACGAACCTACAAAACCCCTCCTTCTCGTTGAAAAACTGGTCAAGGAATATCCGCGCCAGGGCGCCACGGCGACACTGACAAAATTGTTCTCGCGCAAGCCGCCGGTCGAACTGGAAAATTTCCGCGCGGTCGACGGCATCAGTTTCAGCGTCGGCCGTGGCGAGAGCGTCGGGCTGGTCGGCGAGTCCGGCTGCGGCAAATCCACCACCTCGATGATGGTGATGCGGCTATTGGACCAGACCTCGGGCCGCATCGCGTTCGACGGTGACGAGATCGGCAACATCCTGCCCAATGCCTTTGCCCGGCTGCCGCTGCGCAAAAGCATCCAGATGGTGTTCCAGGACCCGACCGACAGCCTCAATCCGCGCTTCACGGCGGCGCGGGCGATCGCCGATCCGATCATGCAGCTCGGCAACATCAAAGGCCGCGACGCCTTGCGCGCCCGCTGCGAGGAATTGGCTGAAATGGTCGGCCTGCCGGTCAATCTGCTGGACCGTTTCCCGCATCAATTGTCGGGCGGCCAGAAGGCCCGTGTCGGCATCGCACGCGCCATCGCGCTGCATCCCAAACTGGTCATTCTCGACGAGCCGACCGCGGCGCTCGATGTCTCGGTGCAGGCGGTGGTGCTCAATCTGCTGCAGGATCTCAAGGGGTCGATGGGCATGAGCTATCTGTTCGTGTCCCACGATCTGAACGTGGTGCGGTTATTGTGTGATCGTGTCATTGTGATGCGGGCGGGTCGAATCGTGGAGCAGGGGCCGTCCGAACGGGTCTTGGGCGATCCGCAGGATGCCTATACAAAGGAATTGCTGACGGCTATTCCTCATCCGCCGTTGCCGGTTCACTGAACGACTGCTACCGATGAGGGAATAATGGCCGTTGACCCGCTTGACGAGTATATCGACGCCGCCGCCAAGGCCCTTCGCCTGCCGGTCGAGCCCGCCTGGAAGCCGTCGGTGAAGGCCAATCTCGAGGTGTCGCTGAGGCTGGCGCGGCTGGTGGACGAATTCGCGTTGCCAGACGAAGCCGAGCCGGCCAGTGTCTTTGCGGCCTGATCGTGCCATGACAGTTGAGCAGGACGGGCTGTCGGCCTCGGAGATTGCGGAGGCCGTGAAGGGCAAGAGGCTGTCGGCGCTGGACGTGACCGAAGCGGCGCTGGCGCGGATTGCCAGGCATGATCCGGTCCTGAATTCCTTCACCGACGTCACCGCGGAGCGGGCGCGCGCCAAAGCGCGAGCGATCGATGCCGCGATCGCGACCGGACAGAACGTTGGCCCGCTCGCCGGGGTACCGTTCGCGGTCAAGAACCTGTTCGACGTGCGGGGGTTCACGACCCGCGCCGGATCGAAGATCAATCGCGACCTGAAACCATCGACGCGCGACGCCACCTTGATCGAGCGCATGGAGGCCGCCGGCGCGGTTCTGGTCGGCGCGCTCAACATGGGCGAATACGCCTATGATTTCACCGGCGAAAATGTCCACGACGGCCCCTCGCGCAATCCGCACGATGTAACGCGGATGACCGGCGGCTCGTCGGGCGGCTCCGGCGGCGCGGTCGGCGGCGGCCTGGTGCCGATCGCGCTGGGTTCGGACACCAACGGCTCGATCCGGGTGCCGTCGTCGTTTTGCGGAATCTTCGGGCTGAAGCCGACCTATGGCCGGCTGTCGCGCGCAAGATCGTTCCCGTTCGTCTACAGCCTCGATCATCTCGGCCCGTTCGCGCGCAAGGTCGACGATCTGGCGCTGGCCTATGATGCGATGCAGGGAGCGGACCCGGAGGACGCGGCGTGCACGACACGGCCGGCCGAGCCGGTGAGAGCGTTTTTGGGGCAGGATATCGGCGGTTTGCGGATCGCCATCGCCGGCGGCTATTTCCAGAAGAACGTCTTTCCCGAGGCGGTGGAGGCGGTCGCCCGCGTCGCCAAGGCGCTCGGTGCCACGCGAACGGTCGAAATCCCGGAGGCCGCGCGCGCCCGCGCCGCGGCTTACGTCATCACCGCGGCCGAAGGCGCCTCGCTGCATCTTGATCGTCTGCGCCAGCGGCCGAACGATTTCGATCCGGCGGTGCGCGACCGCCTGCTGGCGGGCGCGATGATCCCGGCGCCGCTGGTCGACCGCGCCCAAAAATTCCGTCGCTGGTATCGCGCGCAGGTGCTGGAGCTGTTCAAATCGGTCGATGTGATCCTTGCGCCGGCAACGCCCTGCGTCGCGCCGAAGCTCGGGCAGGCCACTTTCGTGCTCGACGGCGTCGAACTGCCGGTGCGCGCCCATATCGGTATCCACACCCAGCCGATTTCCTTCATCGGTCTTCCCGTGGTTGCCGTTCCCGTTCCGCTGGAGCCGATGCCGATCGGCGTCCAGATCATCGCCGCGCCCTGGCGCGAGGATATCGCGCTGCGGGTCGCGTTCGCGCTGGAGCGCGCGGGCGCAGCTTCCGCTCCGCCGCCGAGGGGAATTTGAACATGCAGGTCGATCTCCCCGAGGTGCTCGCTGAGGTGACCGCGCAGTTTGCGCGTTACGAACAGGCGCTGGTCTCAAACGACGTCGCCGTGCTCGACGAATTGTTTCGCGCCGATCCGCGCACGCTGCGTTACGGTATCGGCGAAAATCTCTATGGCTATGACGCGATCATGGCGTTTCGCGCGGCGCGCTTGCCGGTCGGGTTGAATCGGCGGACCGAAAAGACCGTGATCACCAGCTATGGCCGCGACACCGCGGTCGCCTCGACGTTGTTTTATCGCGACGCGCTGCCCGGCAGAGTGGGACGGCAGATGCAGACATGGATAAGGTTTCCCGAGGGCTGGAGAATTGTCGCCGCCCATGTCAGCATCATCGACGAACCCGGGGACAACAAGACGGGCCAAAAGACATGAGTCTTGACCATCTTCCGACCGGCGCTCCGCAGCGTCCCGCCGGCGAACCGGTCGTTCGCCGCGTCGACCGCGCTTCGCCCTATCCGGACAAGATCACCCGCGCCGAGGAACTGCGGCTGCAGCTCGCCGACGAAATCGTGCGCGGGGCATTGCCGCCGGGCGCAGCGCTGGACGAGACCGACATTGCACGGCGCTTCAATGTGTCGCGCACGCCGGTCCGCGAGGCGCTGCGGCAGCTTGCGGCTTCGGGCCTGGTCGATGCAAGGGCACATCGCGGCGCGGTGGTGGCGCGGCCCTCGATCGACCGGTTGACCGGGATGTTCGAGGCGATGGCCGAATTGGAGGCGCTGTGCGCCGGCCTTGCGGCCGAACGAATGCAGGCGGCGGAGCGGCACCGGCTGGAGGCGATCCACGAGGAATTGCGGGTCTTGAGCTATGCCGGCAATCCCGATCGCTTTCACGAGGTCAACGAGCGCTTTCACAACGCGATCTATGCCGGCTCCCAGAACGCCTATATCGCCGAAATCACGCTGGCGACGCGGGTGCGGGTGCAGCCGTTCCGCCGCGCCCAGTTTCGCAATCTCGGCCGGCTCGCCAAATCGCACGCCGAGCACGACCGCGTCGTGGTGGCGATCATGCGCGGCGACAAGTTAGGTGCGGCGATCGCGATGCGCGCCCATATCGAACTGGTGCGCGACGAATACGAGATCTATGCGGTGGGGCACGAAGCGCCGTAACGCCCACTGACGTCGTCCCCGCGCACGCGGGGACCCATAACCACAAATCTTTGTGGTTGGATTTGGCTGGCGCTCCAGCTCTTCGCAAAATTGAGATCGGTGGTTATGGGTCCCTGCTTTCGCAGGGACGACCGAGTGAAGCTCACCCCGCCGCGGCCTCCGCGACGAACGCGCGCCAGCCTGAGAAGGCGGAGATGTCGCGGGCGCCGTTGATGTCGGCGGCTTCGACCAGAAAGCCTTTGACCCCGCGGCCGTCGGCCAGACGGATGGTGCCGACCGACAATGGCGGCGGGATCGCGGCGACGAATTTTCCGAACGCGGCTGCCGGCAGCGCCCAGATTTCCAGTTCGATCGACGATCCGCTTCCGGCCTGCACGCGCAGCATCCCCGGCTTCGGCGGGGTGGTTTCCAGCGCATAGAGGCGATAGTCCGGCGCGGTGGAGGTTGCCTCCAAGAGTCGCCCGCCGATGGCTTTCAATTCGCCGTTCAGCACCATGCCCGAAAGATGCGCGCCGACCACCGCGATCGCGATCTCCTCGCTGCCCACGCTTGCGGGCAAGGGCGCCAGCGGTGCTTGCGGCTGGCCGCGCGCGCCCATCGGCAATTTGGTGTCGGCATGAAAGACGCGGCCGAGGCTGGCGAGTTGCGCGTCGTGCCCCGCCGGGGCCAATAGCGTGATGCCGAACGGCGCGCCGTCGGGGTGCATCGCCGCCGGCAGGGCGAGGCCGCAGAGGTCGAGCAGATTGACGAAGTTGGTGTAGGTGCCGAGTCTGGAATTGAGCTCGAGCGGATTGGCGAGCACCTGTGCCGTTGAGTACACCGTTGGCGCGGTCGGCAGCAGCACGGCGTCGAGGTTGGCAAAAGCACGCTCGGCGGTCTTGCGCAACGCCTGCAATCGATAAAGCGCGGCAAAGGTGTCGGCGGCGGAAAGCCGCTGCCCCGCGATGATGATCTCGCGCGTCACCGGATGAATCGCCTCCGGCGATGACGCCAAGAGATTGCGGATCACGAGATAGCGCTCGGCGACCCAGGGGCCCTCATAGAGCAGCCGCGCGGTCTCATAGAACGGTTCGAGATCGAACTCGATCAGGGTGGCGCCGAGCGCGGTCCAGCGCGTGAGCGCGTCGCCATAGGCTTTCTCCGACGCCTTGTCGCCGAAGAAGATCAATTGCCCGCTGCGCGGCACGCCCAATTTGAGATGAGCTGGAAACGGCGTCATCTCGGCAAGCGGCCGGTTGCGCGAATAGGGATCGGCGCCGTCGGGACCGGCCATCGCGGTCAGCGCCGTCATCGCATCGTCGACGGTGAGCGAGAAGATCGACACGCAATCCAGCGTGCGGCACGCCGGCACGACGCCTGCGGTCGAGATCAGCCCGAGGCTCGGCTTCAGTCCGACGATGTTGTTGAGCATCGCCGGCACGCGGCCGCTTCCCGCGGTGTCGGTGCCGAGCGCCAGCGGCACCAGTCCGGCCGATACCGCGACGCCCGACCCGGAGCTCGATCCGCCCGGAATCAAATCGCCGCGCACGGGGTTTTTGGGGATGCCATAGGGCGAGCGCACGCCGACCAGGCCGGTGGCGAACTGGTCGAGATTGGTCTTGCCGACGACGATGGCGCCGGCCGCGCGCAGCCGCGCCACCGCGGTCGCGTCATGCGACGGCATGTAGGAGAACGCCGGGCAGGCGGCGGTGGTGGGCAGACCTTTGGCGTCGATATTGTCCTTCAAGCCGACGGGAACGCCGAAGAGTGGAAGTTGGCCTGCGTCTCTTTTCGCGCTCAGCGCTTCGGCGTCCGCGATCGCTTCCTTTTCATCGCGCAGGCTGATGAAGATGGCCGGATCGCCATGCTCGCGAATGCGCTTAAAACTGCGCGCGACGGTTTGCGCAGGCGAGGTGTGGCCTGCGCGATGGGCGGCGACGATCGCAGCAACGGTTTCAGTCACGCGCAACCCCGATCAGAGTGGCCCGGTCAGAGATGGACGGTATCGGCGGGTGCGGCAAGGAGTGTCTCCGGGGGCGAAACCGAAAGGGGTGGCAGAGCTCGCATAATCGACTGCGCTCCGGGGAGGCGGAAATCCTCACTGATCGAAGCAAGCGGTGTGCCATGTGTACACCGCAAATGCAGGATCGGTTTACGAAAATCAGCTCGTATTATCAAGCGCTTGATCGGCATTCACGCGGGCAAACGCGCCCGCGCGCGTCCGGTGGCCGCAATCCAGCTGCTTATTTTATGGGCAGCGACATCCTCGCGGCGATCGCGCTGCCGTTCACGGTTGTCCGGCGCGGTGTGGTGCACCAAACCCGGGATGCGGTAGCGCAGGCTCGGCGACGGAAGGCGGTTTGGCGGTTTTGGCTCTCAAGGGTTTGTTGGCCGCCGCGTTAACCCCCGCAGCCTGCTTCTGCGCGATCATATGCTCGGCAACCAGTTCCGAGGAGAAGCGGCTGATCGTGTCCGGGTCGGTGATAATCGACTGGGTGTTGTTCTGCGCCTTGTAGCCGGTGCCGCCGGGGCTTCCTTTGACGACAAAGGTGCCCTCGCCGGAGGCGGACCAATTGGTCGATCCCTCGGCGGCGACCCGGCCGTCGGCCACGAAGCCTTTGGTGTGGCTGATTTGATGCGTGGCCGACTGGCCGATGGCGAATTCCTGCACGTGCGTCTTGGTGACGAAGCTTGTGTTGAACAGCGCGAGGTTATGCTGTCTGTCGGCGTCGAGCAGAACTTTCTCGTGCGGTCCGTTGGCCTGGCTCTTGTCCAGCGTGACCAGCATCGTGATCGATGCATCGAGCGCGATCCTCATCAGAATGTCATTAAGTTCGGGATCATCGAACCCGAACATGTTCAGGTAGAGCGAGACGCTGACCCGTGACAGGACGTGCTTGAGGATTTCGTGCACGTTGTCGCGCCCGACGTAAAACAGGTGAAAGTCTTTGCTCGCGGTGGTCGCGTAGACCTTTTCCTGGGTGTAGGGCTGCAAGTCGAGCAGGTCGAAGCGCTGCAGGCTTGCCGACACATCGTCGATCGCATTGCAAACGGTGGATTTGGGTGGTGCCACGGGCCCGCCCGGCGCTGGCACGACGACCGCCACTGGTGTTGCCGATACTACGGGCGCCTGCGTTGCCGCTACTTCCGCTGGTGCTACCGGCGCCGGAATTGGTGCCGCGGGCACTCGTCCCTTCTTGGCCGTCTTGGCGGCCTTCTTCTTCGTGGCTTTCTTCGCCATGACGTGGGCCTCCCTCAAGGCTGCTGCACGCTAAAGCCGTAACCGGGAGACGTCAATCTGTAATTGCATGACAGAATAAATACACCGTCAGCCGACCACCTTGCTGCTGCCCTGGGTGATCAGCCGCGCGGCGCGCTGATCGCGGGCGTGGATCCACAGCCAGGAGATCGCGACGCTGAGCCGGTTGCGCAGGCCGATCAGGAAATAGATGTGGGCGATGCCCCAGATCCACCACGCCAGCGCGCCGCGCAGCTTGAAGCGCCCGAAATCGATCACCGCCCTGTGCTTGCCGATCTGCGCCAGGCTGCCGGCATGCTTGTAGCGGAACGGTGCCAGCGTGTCGCCGCGCAAACGCGCCTTTATCACGTCGGCGACGTAGCGGCCTTGTTGTTTGGCGGCGGGTGCAATGCCCGGCACCGGATTTCCGTCGGGGTCTGCGATCACAACAGTATCGCCGATCGCAAAAATATCGGGATGGCCGGGTACGGTAAGATCGGGCTCTACCTGCAGGCGGCCGGCGCGGTCGGCCGCAGCACCCAGCCATTCGGCGGCCGGGGAAGCGCGCACGCCGGCGGCCCAGATCAGCGTCTTGGCTTGCAGGCATTTACCGCCGTAAATGACGCCATCGGCGCTGCACTCCGTGACGGCTTGTCCCAATATCACCTCGACGCCGAGGCTTTCGAGCGAGCGTTGTGCATAAGCAGAGAGATCGTCGGCGAAGCCCGCCAGCACGCGCGGGCCGGCTTCAATCAGGACGACGCGCGCGGTGTCGGTATCGATGTTGCGGAAGTCGGGCCGCAGCGTGTCCTTGGCCAGTTCCGCGATGGTGCCGGCGAGTTCGACGCCGGTGGGTCCCGCGCCGACAATGACAAACGTCAAAAGCGCGGCGCGCCGCGCCGGGTCGGTCTCACGCTCGGCCCGCTCGAACGCGACCAGGATGCGCCGCCGCAGCGTGGTGGCATCCTCGAGCGTCTTCAGGCCCGGCGCGAACGGCTCCCATTCGTCATGGCCGAAATACGCGTGCCGCGCGCCGGTGGCGAGGATCAGCGTGTCATATTGTACCGCGTCGCCGTCATCGAGCAGCACGCGCTTTCCTTCCATATCGACGCCGGAGACGGTGGCGAACAGGGTCGTCACCTCCGGCCGGTCGCGCAAGAGATAGCGGATCGGCCAGGCGATTTCGGACGTCGCCAGCGAAGCGGTCGCAACCTGGTACAATAGCGGCTGGAACAGATGATGATTGCGACGGTCGAGCAGCGTGATCGCGACGCCCGCGCCCGCGAGCTCAAAGGTTGCCTGCAATCCGCCGAAACCGGCGCCGACGATCACCACGCGATGGGGTTTTGTGGCTCGCGTGGGTTCGCTCGTCATATGTAAGGCCGCCCTAGGTTTTAAGATATCTCCGTACCTTGGGTTGATGTAGGCATTTCGTCGTTTCGGTCCAAGCCCGATTTCTTAAATTGCCTGATAGGAAATATCAGGCATTCCCCGCCGCCTCGGCCAGCGTCACACGGGAGCGCCCCGGCAGCCACAGGCCGGCGACCGCGCCCAGCAGCGAAAGCGCCGCGGCCAGCAACATCGCCGCGTCAAATCCGGAGCTGAAGGAAGCCGGCGAGATGACGGCGCCGTTCGCGGAAAATACCGCGACCAAAGCCGCGATCCCGAACGCGCCGCCGAGGAAGCGTCCCATGTTGAAGATCCCGGACGCCTTGCCCATCTCGCTCACCGCGACCGAGCTCAAAATCGCATTTTGCGCTGCCGGCATCGCCATCGAGACGCCGACGCCCGCGAGCGCCAAGGGTGCGACCAGGCTCGCATAGGCCGCGCCGGGGGAGGCGATCATGGCAATCCAGCCGAGGCCTGTCGCCTGCATCAACAGTCCCGTCACCACCAGCGGCCGTTCGCCGACCTTGTTGACGACGGCGCCCGCGACCGGCGCGGTCACGAACAGCGTTGCGGTCCAGGGCAACAGCCGCAAGCCGGCGCCGAGCGGCCCAAAGCCGAGCGTGGTCTGCAGGAATTGCGGCAAGAGAAACAGAACGCCATACATCGCCGCATAAAAAACGAAACTCGCGATCATGCCGGCGGAAAACGCCCGCAACCCGAACAGCCGCATCGGCACCATCGGCGCGCGGGCGCGCAGCTCCCACACGACGAACAAGGCTGCGAGCAACCCGCCCGCGACAAGCGCGCCGATGACTTCGGTGCTCGCCCATCCCGCGACATTGCCGCGCAACAGGCCCCATACCAGTGCCAGCGCCGCGGCAGCGACAAGCAAAAGTCCAAAGATATCCAGCGCGGCTTTGGGCCCAAAGCTTTCGCGCAAGCGGGTCTGAATCAGGGCGATCGCGATCGCGCCGATCGGCAGATTGATCCAGAAGATCCATCGCCATCCGAAATTTGCGGTGATGAAGCCGCCGATCGCGGGGCCGACGATCAGGGCAAATCCGGTGACGCCGCTGAAGATACCCAGCGCCCGCGCGCGCTCTTCTTTGGCGAATGCGCCGCTCAGGATCGCCATGGCGAGCGGCATCACCAATGCGGCGCCGGCGCCTTGGGCGGATCGCGCCGCGATCAGCTGACCCGCGCTGCCCGACAGCGCGCATGCTACGGACGCGAGGGTAAACAGGGCAATGCCCGCGGCAAACATCCGCCGGCGGCCAAAACGATCGCCGAGCGCGGCACCCGTCAGCAGCCACACGGCGAAGGTCAGATTATAGGCGTTGACCGTCCATTGCAGGGTCTCGACCGAGGCGCCGAGATCGGCGCGGATGGTGGCAAAGGCCGTGGTGATGACCATCGCGTCCAGCGCCATCATGAAGGACGCCAGTGCGGTCACGCCGAGCACCCAGTTCTTTAAGCTTGTTACATTCGCTTCCTGCATGGTCTCTCTCCGCTCGCCTCAAAAGACGCCTCACGCGGCGCCTGCTGAAAGACGAACGGGAATCGCTGAAAAGACGCGGTCAAAAATATTTTTTGCCGCCGAATCCTTTCGGCGGCGCCAAGCGTCTAGGGAGCGGTATGCAAATTTCGGCGATGGAGAGAGCGATGAAACGGAACTTGATCCGATATAAGACAAAACCCGAGGCGACCGACGAGAATGCGAAGCTGATCGGGCGCGTGTTCGAGGAATTGAAGATCGCAAAGCCGGCGGGCCTGCGCTATCTGTCGCTGCGGCTCGACGACGGCACGTTTGTGCATTTTGTCGAGACCGAGGCTGAGGATGGCGCCAGCGCGTTACCAAAGCTGGCGTCGTTTCAGGCGTTCCAGAGTGGGATTCGCGACCGTTGTGCCGAGCCGCCGGTGTTCGGTGGTGTTACCATCGTCGGCAATTATCGGATGCTGAATGAAGGTTAAGTCGGGGATTTAAAAATGCGGGTGGCAGGATGACAATGGCGCCTGACGCATCGGCCCCGGTCGATCTCGACGGCCTGCTCGCGGCGATGCGGCCAAAGCTGCATCGCTATTGCGCGCGCATGACAGGTTCGGTGATCGACGGCGAGGACGTGCTGCAGGATGCGCTGATCAAGGCGGTGGAGGCGTTTGCCTCCGCCGGCCCGCTGCAAAATCCGCAAGGCTGGCTGTTCCGGATCGCGCACAATACCGCGCTGGACTTTTTGCGGCGCCGCAGCCGGCAGCAGGCGCTGCAATCGGGCGAGGAGGTGGACATGATTGCCGATCCCGCCGACACCATCGCGGCCCACGAATTTGCCAGCACCGGCCTTCGCACCTTCATGCGGCTGCCGGTCGCGCAGCGCTCCAGCGTGATCCTGATGGACGTGCTCGGTTGCTCGCTGCGGGAAGTCTGCGACGTCCTGGATTTCACGCTGCCGGCGGTGAAGGCGGCGCTGCATCGCGGCCGCGCGCAGCTTCGGGAATTCGCGAGCCAGCCGGACGATCTGCCACAGCCGAGACTGTCGGAGGCCGATCGCGATCGTCTCGGCAAATATGTCGCGCATTTCAACGCCCGCGATTTCGACGCGATCCGCGCCATGCTCGCCGACGATGTGCGGCTCGAGCGCGTCGGCAAGACGCGCATGAACGGCAAGGCCGAGGTTTCCCGGTATTTTGGTAATTATTCGAAGATCGGCGACTGGCACCTGGTGCCGGGGCTCGTGGAATCGCGCCCCGCGATCCTGGTGTTCGATCCCAGCGCGCCGGGCGCGGGGCCGAAATATTTTGTGTTGCTGCAGTGGTCCGCCGACAAGGTCGCGACCATCCGCGATTTTCGGCACGCGGCCTATGTCATCGATGGGGCCGAATATCAGGTCTGATGCCACGGCCGTGTCCCCGTCACAGCAATGACGGGCAACCTATCCTACGAAGCTGCCTCCCAAACCAGCACTATAATTCTTGCCATCAGCGCCCGCTGCGAACTATGGTGCAGGCCATCGGGCATGAGCCGAAGGTTCTAGGAGGGGCCGGCGGTTCATGCTTGCTGCGGCCAAGCGATTTCGCGCACAAAATGGCGTCACCTTGGCCGGCGGAACGTGGGACATAACAAGGAGGGGGATTGAACATGAGAACGGCATTCTGGCTGGCCGGTGCAACCGCGCTGGCGCTGACGGCACCGGCTTTTGCCGGGGATTCCATCAAGATCGGCTTTGTCTCGACCTTCAGCGGACCGACGGCGGTGATCGGCAACGACATGCGCAACTCGTTCGAGCTCGCGCTCGACCATCTCGGCCGCAAGATGGGCGGCAAGCCGGTCGAGGTGATCTACGAGGACGATCAGCAGAAGCCGGACATCGGCAAGCAGAAGACGGAAAAACTGGTGCAGTCCGATCATGTCGACTTCATCGCCGGCTATATCTGGTCGAACGTGCTGCTGGCTTCGCTCAAGACCGCCGTGGATTCTCAGACCTTCCTGATCTCGGCCAATGCCGGCCCCTCGCAACTCGCCGGCGAACTGTGCTCGCCTTACGTGTTCTCGACCTCCTGGCAGAACGACCAGACGCCTGCGGCGATGGGCCTTTATATGAACCAGAAGGGCGTGAAATCGGTCTTCCTGATCGGCCCGAACTATGCCGCCGGCAAGGACATGCTGGCCGGCGTCAAGAGCACGTTCAAGGGCGAGGTCAAGGGCGAGGAATATACGGTATGGCCGAGCCAGCTCGATTTCTCGGCCGAATTGTCGAAAGCACGCGCCTCGGGCGCGGCATCGATCTTCGTGTTCTATCCGGGCGCTGCCGGCGTGCAGTTCCTCAATCAATACGTGCAGGCCGGTCTGAAGGCGCAGATGCCGCTCTACACGGCCTTCACCGTCGACGAATTGTCGCTGCCGTTGCAGAAGGACAACGCGATCGGCGTTCCCGGCGCCCAGGAATGGGTCAACGACCTGCCGAACGACCAGAACAAGAAATTCGTCGCCGACTACCGCAAGAAATATCCCGGCCTGCGCCCGACCTATTACGGCGCGCAAGCCTATGACGCCGCGCAGTTGATCAACAGCGCCGTGGTCGCGGTCGGCGGCGACACCTCCAAGAAGGACGCCATGAAGGCCGCGATGGAGAAGGCGAATTTCCCCTCGCTCCGCGGCTCGTTCAAATACGGCAACAACCACATCCCGATCCAGAATTTCTATCTGCAGGACGTGGTCAAGGACGCCGACGGCGCGCTGTCGCTCAAGACGGTCGCCACCATCGTCAAGGACGATCAGGATCGCTTCCACGACAAATGTCCGATGAAGTGATCGCGGGTCTTGCGCCATACAGCTGCGGCGCTCGCGCTGCCGCCGATTTCCTGAGCATGAGATCGGATCTGTTGCGGCAACGGGAGTGCGCTCCCTCTCCCGTTGGGAGAGGGCTGGGGTGAGGGGTTACGGTCCATCGTTAGTGCAGCGCCCCTCACCCGGTTTGCTGCGCAAACCGACCTCTCCCCGCTGGGGAGAGGTGAACTGAACCCGCGGACAGGGCGCAATCAAAGCCAGCCCGCTCCAGCTAACTTTCGGGATTCATGCTGCTTGTCGTCGAACAATTCTTGAACGGACTACAATTCGGGCTGCTGCTGTTTCTCCTGGCGGCAGGCTTGACGCTCGTGTTCGGCATCATGGATTTCGTCAATCTGGCGCATGGCTCGCTCTACATGATGGGCGCCTATTTCGCCGCGACCTTCGTGATGTGGACCGGGAATTTTGTCCTTGGCGCGATACTGGCGCTCGGCGCGACGCTGCTGCTCGGCATCGCGCTGGAATTTGTGGCGCTGCGGCACTTCTACGGCCGCGATCATCTCGACCATGTGCTGGCGACCTTCGGGCTGATTTTGTTCTTCAACGACGCGGTGCGGCTGATCTGGGGTCCGGCGGGGCTGGCGCTGCCGCTGCCGGGCTGGCTGACGGTGCCGATCCAGATCATGCCCGGCGTGTTCTATCCGAGCTACCGGCTGGCGATCATCGCGGTCTCGCTGTTGGTCGCGGCCTTTCTCTATGTGGTGGTGATGCGCACGCGGCTCGGCATGCTGATCCGCGCCGGCGCCTCCAATCGGGAAATGATCGGCGCACTCGGCATCAATATCAAACTTTTGTACACGCTGGTGTTCGGGTTAGGTGCGGCGCTCGCGGGCCTCGCCGGATTGATGCAGGCGCCGATCCTCACCGTGCAGATCGGGATGGGCGAAAACATCCTGATCCTCGCTTTCGTCATCATCGTGATCGGCGGCATCGGCTCGATCCGCGGCGCGTTCCTGGCCGCGATCTTCGTCGGGTTGATCGATACGCTCGGCCGCGCTTTCCTGCCGGATCTGCTGCGAAAGATACTGAGTTCGGCCGCGGCTTCCACCGCAGCCCCCGCGCTGTCCTCGATGCTGATCTACATGCTGATGGCGATGGTATTGGTGGTGCGGCCGGAGGGGCTGTTCCCGGCCAACAAGCGATGAAGGTTTTGTTCGATGCCCGCAACGCGGTCGTAGCGCTGGTGATCGCCGGCCTGCTGTTGCTGCCGCTCTATACGTCGATGAGCGGAAACGTGTTCGCGCTGACGCTGTTCACCCGCATCGTGATCTTCGCGCTCGCCGCCGTCAGCCTCAATCTCATCATGGGCTATGGCGGCATGATGAGTTTTGGACACGCCGCCTATCTCGGGATCGGCGGCTACGCGGTCGGCATTCTGGCGGCCGAGGGCATCGGCTCCGGCTTTGTCCAGTGGCCCGTGGTACTGCTTGCTTCGGCGCTGTTCGCGGTTGTCATCGGCACGTTGTCCCTGCGCACCCGCGGTGTCTACTTCATCATGATCACATTGGCGTTTGCGCAGATGGCCTATTACATCGCCTCCAGCCTTTCCCGTTACGGCGGCGACGACGGTCTGACCATTTACAAGCGCAGCGATTTCGGCGGCCTGATCAATCTGTCGAACCGCGTGCAGTTCTATTATCTCTGCCTGACTTGCCTGTTCGCCGGGATCTATCTGGTCTGGCGCATCGTCAATTCGCGGTTCGGCCTGGTGGTGCAGGGTCTGCGCTCGAACGAAGCGAGGATGCAGGCGATCGGCTTTCCCGCCACGCGCTATCGTCTCGTGTGCTTTGTCATCGCCGGCACGCTGTGCGGGCTCGCCGGCGCGCTGCTTGCCAACAATACCGACTTCGTCAGCCCGGCCGTGATGTACTGGACCCGCTCCGGCGACCTGATGGTGATGGTCATTCTCGGCGGCATGGGCACGCTGTTCGGCCCGGTGGTCGGCGCCATCGTTTATCTGATGCTGGAAGAATTCCTGTCGCAATGGACGGAATATTGGGCGCTGATCATGGGGCCACTGTTGCTCTTGATCGTGCTGTTCGGACGCGGCGGCATTGTCGGCGTGTTGGGGAGGTTTTCCCGTGGCTGACCCCTTGCTCCGCGTCGAAAATCTGGTGCGTCGGTTCGGCGGCATTGTCGCGACCGACAATGTCTCGCTCGAGGTTGCCCGCGGCGAGTTGCACGCCATCATCGGTCCCAACGGCGCCGGCAAGACCACGCTGATCAGCCAGTTGACCGGACAATTGCTGCCGCACGCCGGCGCGATTTATCTGGCCGGGCAGGACATCACCCGCGTGCCGGCCTGGCGGCGCAGCGCGCTGGGGCTGGCGCGCTCGTTCCAGATCACTTCGCTGCTTCCCGATTTCTCGGCCATCGACAATGTCGCGCTGGCCGCGCAAGCGCATGACGGCCACTCCTTCCGCTTCTGGGGCAATGCCCGCAAGGAGAGCGGCTTGCGCACGGCGGCGCTGGCCGCGTTGCAACGCGTCGGACTGGTTGAACGCGCCAACACCCTGGTCTCGAAACTGAGCCATGGCGAGCAGCGCGAGCTCGAGCTTGCGGTCGCGCTCGCTACCTCGCCGCAGCTGTTGCTGCTCGATGAGCCGATGGCCGGCCTCGGCATCACCGAATCCGCGCGCATGGTGCAGCTGTTGCAGGAGTTGCGCCGCGAAGTCACGATCGTGCTGGTCGAGCACGACATGGACGCGGTGTTCGCGCTCGCCGACCGCATCAGCGTTTTGGTCTATGGCCGCGTCATCGCCTCTGGTCAGCCTTCTGAAATTCGCCAGAACGAGGAAGTAAAACGCGCCTATCTCGGCGAGCAGCATGCGGTGACCCGCCATGGCTGATCTGGCGCCCCTGCTCGACGTCGAAGCGATCGAGACCTGTTACGGCCTGAGCCAGGTGCTGTTCGGCCTGTCGCTTTCCGTGCGATCCGGCGAGATGGTCGCCATGATGGGCCGCAACGGCATGGGCAAGACCACCACCATCCGCTCCATCATGGGATTGACGCCGGCGCGATCAGGCGCGGTCCGTTTTGCCGGGCAGGATGTGCGAAAACTGCCGTCGTTCAAGATCGCGCAACTGGGCATCGGGCTCGTGCCCGAAGGCCGTCAGATCTTTCCAAATTTGACCGTGCGCGAAAATCTGGTCGCGGCGTCGGGCAACCGCCTCGGCGGCCCCGATCCCTGGACCATCGAAAAAATCCACGCGTTGTTTCCGCGCCTTGCCGAGCGCGGCAACAATATGGGCAACACGCTGTCGGGCGGCGAGCAGCAGATGCTGGCGGTCGGGCGCGCGCTGATGACCAATCCGCGCTTGCTCATCCTCGACGAGGCCACCGAGGGATTGGCGCCCCTGATCCGCGACGAAATCTGGAACTGCCTGTCGATGCTGAAAGCCCGGGGCCAATCCGTGCTGGTCATCGACAAGAATATTGAGAACCTGACCCGTATCGCCGACCGCCACTACATCATCGAGCGCGGCCGGGCGGTCTGGAGCGGCACCTCGGAGCAACTGATCGCCGAGCCGGATTTGCAGCATCGCTATTTGGGGGTGTAATTCTTGTCGTCGCGGCGAACGCCGGGACGACGGGAGAAGGAGCCGGAGTAACCATGCAGCGACGGCACTTCATGGCGTTGCTCGGCGGCGCGACGGCATGGCCGCTCGCGGCGCGCGCGCAGCCGTCGCCCATGAAACGGATCGGCGCGCTCGTGATCGGCAATGTCGACGTGCCGTCCTTCCTGCAGGAGCTTCGCGAAGGCCTCAGCGAATTCGGTCGCATCGACGGACGGGATTACACGATCGAGCTGCGGTCGGCGAAAGGAGAGCTCAGCCGGTTGCCCGAACTCGCATCCGAGCTGGTTCGGCTCAAGGTCGATGTCATCGTGGCACTCTACACCCCCTGCGCTTTGGCTGCGAAAGCGGCCACGCGCGACATCCCGATCGTCATCCTGTCGGGCGATCCGCTCCGAACCGGTCTGGTCGAGAGCCTTTCCCGGCCCGGCGGCAATGTCACCGGCCTGTCCCAGATGAGCGCGGAAGTGCATGGCAAATGCGTCGAGCTGTTCCGCGACATGTTGCCGTCGGCGCGGCGGATCGGTGTGATTGCCAATGCCGCCGATCCGGTGTTCGTGAAATACCTTCTTGAGCAGATCCATCGCGCCGGCGAGGCGACGGCAACCGAGATCAGTCCCGTCGTGATGATCCGCGGCCCGGACGAACTCGAAGCGGCCGTCGCCACCCTCGTGAAGGGCAAAGCGGATGCCCTCATCTATCATTCCAGCCTGCCGACCAAGCGCATGGTCGAACTCACCCTTGCGCATCGCCTGCCAACTGCAACTGGCGTTCGCAGCTTTGCCGAGAACGGCGGCCTGATGAGCTATGGCGCGGATGGCCCGGCGTTGTTCAGGTATGCCGCAACGTTCGTGCACAAGATATTGCGCGGCGAAAAGCCCGCGGATATCCCCGTCGAGCAGCCGGTGAAGTTCGAACTGGTCATCAATCTGAAGACCGCCAAGCTGCTCGGAATCACGATCCCGCCCGCGCTGCTCGCCCGCGCCGACGACGCGATCGAGTGAGGGGTGACGTTCCGGCTTGGTGGCGCTTCAAATAGCCGTCGTCATGGCCGGGCTTGTCCCGGCCATCCACGTCTTTCCCCATCATCGACGCTCAAGACGTGGATGCCCGGGACAAGCCCGGGCATGACGGCGTCGTACAGGGAAAGTCGCCCGCCTATTTCGAGAACGGAATATATTGCTGGTATTCCTTCGGCACCGAGCTGCGATAGCGCGAGGGGACGGTACCGCTGTCGATCGATCGATCGATCTCCTGCCGCCGGCTCATCCTCCTGGCAGGCTTCTTTTTCTTTATTGGCGTGTCGGTCGTGGTCGTAGCAGCAGGCGGCGTGGCTGCTGGCGCTGCGGCGGGCGCCGTTGTCGGTTGCGCTGCCGGTGCCGGCGTTGTAGCCGCCGGCGCCTCGGTACTCGGCGCGTTCTGGGCCAGCAAGACGCCGGCTGGCGGCCACATCAAGAGGGCGGTGGCGATCGCGATACGGGAAAGTCTTTTCATTTCAAAACTCCTGCCTTGTCCTGGCCGCAGGTGAGATGGCCGTGCAATCCGGCAAGCATACATTATTTTACCCGTTTGCGCTCTGCTCGTCATTCCGGGGCATGCGAAGCATGAACCCGGAATCTCGAGATTCCGGGCTCGCGTCTTCGACGCGCCCCGGAATGACGGGGCTGTGCCCCTCAAAACATCTCGAAATATTCGCGCTGCTCCCAGTCCGATACTTCGGCCTGAAAACGCTCGATCTCGGCGTTCTTGATGTGAACGTAGTAATCGACAAAGCCCGCGCCGAGCGCCTCGCGGAAGAAAGCATCGTCCTTGAGCGCGATTGCCGCCTCGCGCAGTGTCTTCGGCAGGGGCTCGGCTTTGGTTTCATAGGGCGTGTCGGCGGACGGTCCGGGATCGAGCTTGCGATCGACGCCGTCGAGGCCTGCGAGAATCTGCGAGGCCATGTAGAGATAGGGATTGGCGGCGGGCTCGCCGATCCGGTTTTCCAGCCGGGTCGCGGGATCGTCTGGACCGCCGAGCACGCGCACCATCGCGCCGCGATTGTCGCGGCCCCAGATCGCGCGATCCGGCGCCAGCGAATAGGTACGATAACGCTTGTAGCCGTTGATGGTCGGTGTCGCGAACATGGCCGACGCGCGCGCATGTTTCAGCAGCCCGCCGAGATAGTGGCGGCCGAACTCCGACAAAACCTCGTCGCCGCCCTTGGTCATGAAGGCATTCTCGCCGCTCGTGCGCGACACGATCGACTGGTGCAGATGCCAGCCCGACGCGAACAGATTCGGCAGTTTCGGGCGGCACATGAAGGTCGCGTGATAGCCGTGGCGATGGGCGATCTGTTTTACCGCGCTGCGGAACAGGATCATGGTGTCGGCGGGTTCGAGGCCAGTTCTCGGCGCGAACGTGAACTCGCACTGGCTCGGGCCGAATTCGACCTCGATCGACCGCAGCGGCAGGCCGAGGGCTGTAATGTCGCGCCGAAGAATTTCGAGCACCGGCTCCATCTGATCGTAGCGCTGCTCGGTCAGGTATTGATAGCCGTGCGACAGCAGGCTGACGTCCGGCGGCTGCCCGGGCTGGCCGGCATCCTCCGGCGCCATCCGGGCGTCTTCGAGCTTGAAGATGTGGAATTCGACCTCGAGGCCGGCGACAAAATCGTAGCCGCGGTCGCTGAGCTCCGTCAGCACCGATTTATAGAGATGGCGCGTCGCGAACGGCACCGGTCGCCCGTCCGCAAAATAGACATCGCACAACAGCCAGCCGGTGGCGGGCGCCCAGGGCAGCACGCGGAAGCTTAAGGGATCCGCCACCATCAGGACGTCGGCGGCGCCTTCCATCTCCCGCATGCCAAAACCGCCGCCGGAGGTGAACACCGGAAACACCGTCTTGTGCGAGGTGTCCTTGGCGAACATCGTGGTGGTGATGGTGCAACCGCTTTCGAGCGAGGCCAGCGCCTCGCTTGCGACCAGCGTCTTGCCGCGCAGGATGCCGTGCTGATCGGGGAACGACAGCCGGATGGTTTCGAGCTTTTGCTCTTCGACGATGCGCTTGAGGCGCGCCGCCGCTTCCTTCTGCTCGCTCGACCAGAGCTCGTGACGTTCGACAAAACTCAACGCGCCGCTCCCTGGTCGTCATTGCGAGGAGCGAAGCGACGAAGCAATCCATTCTTTCTTTGCGCGGCAAGATGGATTGCTTCGCTTCGCTCGCAATGACGCGGAGAGGCCATCATCAAACCGCCTTAAGGTGCCGCACGGTTTCGGCGATCTCCGCCGGGATGGGCGCCGCCCACGGCGCGCCGCGCCGCCGCTTGACGTCGACTTCCATCCAGTACGTCTCCCAGCCCCGCGTCGGTCCGATGCCGTCCATGGTGGCGGGGCCCTGGATCGAGCGGGCATGCGCGGCATCGAGGAACATGAACGGCTTTGTGCCGGAGGCGGCCTTCTCGATCTCCTGCCGCAGCAGGCGGCGATACTGCACGATCGCCTTGTCGGCCTGGCTGAGATGCTCGCGGGTGCGATCCTGGATCGGGCCCATCGATTCCACCGCCCACTGGTCGTGCACGTTGATGTCGCTGCCCATGCCGGTGAAGGTCTCGGTTGCCTGCTCGTGCGGGTCAAAACCGTAATCGTTCGACTTGTTCTTGCGTGAGCGATAATCCGGCAATTCATAAAGTTCGAGGCGCTGGTCGCGCATCTTCTTCTTGTCGACCGGCGTCGCATAAGAAGTAAAGATCGCGTACCAATAACAATTCTCGTCATCGATCGGCACGTGCCACTGCGTGATCGTCATCTCCGTGCTCATCGGAATGACGAAGCCGTGCGGGAAGAGCTGGTTGGTGACGCGAACGTGGGTGCGCTCGCCGTCGATCTCGCGCAGCGCGATCAAGCGCAAGCCGTATTCGGTCTGCTCGACATTGATGATGGGCCGGTCATACTCGCGCAAAATTTTCGTCATCGGCATGTCGCTGCCGGCGGACGCGCCGCGGAACTGCTTGCCGTAGGCGCCGGACGTATCCTCGTCCTCGAAGAAGCGATGCAGGAACGAGGCATGGGACGGGTCGATGCCGACTTCCAGCGCCTGCAGCCAGTTGCAGTTGATGTGGCCCTTGAACGCAAAGGTGTGGCTATCCGGCGCGACAAAACAGTCGATCTCCGGAAACGCCGGCGGCTCGCCTTCGCCGAGATACGCCCAGAGGATGCCGCTCTTCTCGATCACGGGATAGCTGCGCTGCTTTATCCCCTTGCAGAGCTGCGAGTCCTTTGGCTCAGCCGGCGTTTCCAGGCATTGGCCTGACGCGTCGAACAGCCAGCCATGGAAGGCGCAACGCAAGCCGCCGTTTTCCAGCCGGCCGAACGCAAGATCGGCGCCGCGATGGGCGCAATGCCGCTCGATCAGGCCGTAACGGCCGTTCTCGTCGCGAAACAGCACCAGATTCTCGCCGAGCAATCTGACCGGCCGCACCGGCCGCGGCCCCTCCAATTCATCCACCAGCGCCGCCGGCTGCCAGTACATCCTCATCAGTTTCCCGCAGGGGTCTTTGGCGCCCGTCCGGGTGATCAGGTCGTTCTGTTCCTGGCTCATCATGGCGGCGTCACCTCCGGTAGCGGCGGTCAGCGGATATTTTTGTTCGTCTATTGAACGAATGGTCGAATTATGACATGAAACAAACCGGCAGCAAGTCCTTTTTGGCGCCACCAAGCCTCACGAGACCGAAATCATGCCCAAACTCAAGCGCGGCGACAGGGAGGAGCGCGGCACCGATTATGTCGAGAGCCTCGACCGCGGTCTTCGGCTATTACAGATGTTCGCGATGTCCTCGGAGCCCATGACGCTGAGCGATCTGGCCCGATCCGCCGAGCTGCCGCGCGCCACCGCCCGACGCATGCTGTTCACGCTTGAACGCGGCGGCTATGTCGCGTCCGACGGCAAGCTCTTCTCCCTCACGCCGCACGTACTGACGCTTGCCGCATCCTTCCTGCGCTCGAGCCAGATCACGACCGTGCTGCAGCCGGTGCTCGATCGCGTCGCGACCGCGGCGCAGGAAATCTCCTCGCTGGCCGTGCTCGACCGTCATGAGGCGGTGTTCATCGCGCGCAGCAGCCCGACCCGGGTGTTTTCCGCCGGGATCGACATCGGCTATCGGCTGCCCGCTTTCTGCACGTCGGTGGGGCGTGCGATGCTCGGTCAATTCGGCGATGACGAACTTGCCGTCATGATCCCCGCGATGCCGCGCGAGGCGATGACGCCGCAGACCGTCACCGATCCAAAACGCCTGGTCGCTGCGATCATCGGCGATCGGGAGAAAGGCCATTCCCTCGTCGACCGCGAGGCCGAACCGCATTTCCGCTCGATCTCGGTCCCGGTGCGGCGCTATGACAAGGTCATTATCGGCGCCATCAACATCGGTGCGCATGTCGACCGCGTTTCCACCGACGAGATGATCGATCGCTTCCTGCCGCTGCTGCGCGCGGGCGCCGATTCCGTGCGCTCGCAGTTGCTGTAGCGCGGGACAACTCGCGGGGCCCGATAGCTCGTAGCCAGGCTGCGTTCGCGCCGTTTCGCCCTACGGTTGCTGGTCGAGCCGGAGGGCCATCAGCACCTCGTCATGATATTCGTTGCCGACCTTCAGCGCCCGGCGCTCGAGCCCGTATTGTTCGAACCCGGCCGCGTTGTACAGGCGATGAGCCGCGGCGTTGGATGACACAACCGTCAGGCAAATTTCCTCGACCAGGGCCCGCGCATGTTCGATGACCCGCTGCACGAGGGCTGCCGCGAGGCCTGTCCCGCGCGCGTCGGGGCGAACATACATTCCCCACAAGATGCCCTTGTGCCGAAGCTTGGCGGCGCCGTTGACATGGAAGCCAGCCACGCCGAGGAGGGGAGAATGATCGATCCAGCCTCCGAAGACGGTGTTCACTTCCAGGCGCTCCGTCCACCAGGAGGCAGGTTTTACCGACTCGTCCTCCCATGAAGCGCCGAATGCCTCGGGGTGGCGCGCCAACGCTTCGAGGCGCAGCTCGCGATAGATCGCGGCCTCGTTTGCTTCGATACGGCGCACCTTAAAGAGCTTCTGCGGGACGGACGCATCGTGGGCCATGGATTCATATAGCGTTGCTGCCCTTGCGACCGCAACGTCGAAAAGCCGTACCGCCGTTCTTCCAAACGTCAAACATTCTCCGCCGCGTCAAGCGCGAAGTGATGAACGATCTCCCGCGCGGTCGCCTCCGCCGATCTCACTTCGGTGTCGAGCTTGAGACAGTCGGGCCGCGGCACCGGGGAAAATTTGTACTCATCGAGGTTTTTGATCAGGCTTTCCTTTGATGTCATCTTCCGCCGCTCGACGCGGTCGGGATTGCCGACCCGGCGCGCGGCTTCTTCACGGGAGCAGTGCAGGAACACCGGAAGCAATTCGCCGCTGCGCCGCTGCATGATCTCCTCGAATTGCGCGTACTGCGGAAGGTCCTCCGGGTCGGCGTAGCAGAAGGTCGTGACGACAAGCGAAAGCCCGTGTTCCGCGGCGGCGTCGAAGGCAGCGTACCTCACGCTGTGCACCAGCTCCCAGAATCCGGGCGCGCCGAAGTCGAAGATCGTCCGCGCCAGGTCGATCGCCGCGTGGTTGTCGTGCAGCCTTCCGGGGACCATTCCGAGCAGCGCTTTTGCGACGGTCAGTTTACCGGTTGCGGGCGAGCCGTGGAGAAAAAGCAGCTTCATGATGGATGAGTATCGCGAATTCTCAAGAGGCGATGCGCAGAAAGTTAGAATTCTCGTGGCGGCACCTTGCAGGGTGTTGACAAATATGTCAACATGGATGAATGCGAAGCACCAGAAATGTTTCTTGGATCAAGGCCGCACGCAGGGATTTTGAGGATTTCCCGAAGGACGTTCAGAGCGACATGCTCGACGCGCTCACCGTCGCCGCCGAGGGCGGAAAGTCGGAGAAGGCGAAGCCGTTCAAGGGCGTTGATGGTGGTGTGTTCGAGATTGCCTTGCGGTATCGTAGTGACGCCTTTCGCGCGCTCTATGCGGTCAAGATCGATGCGGATATCTGGGTGATCCATGCATTCCAGAAGAAATCGAAATCAGGAATCAAGACTCCGCGGATGGAGCTTGACCTTATTCATGACAGGCTCAAACGCTTGAAGGAGGCTCTGAAATGAAAAGACACGATCTGGAATTGGTGCGTGGCAGCGGCAACGTGTATCGCGATTTTGGGCGGCCCAACGCAGGCCTTGAGCAGGCGCGCGCCATCACCGCCGCGAAGATCATCCACATTATGGACGAGCGCAAGCTATCGACGCGGGACGCGGAAAAGGTGACGGGCGTCTCCCATTCGGAATTCTCCCGCATTCGCAATACGCAGCTCGGCCGTTTCACGCTCGACCGGATGATCGCGATTCTCAGCAAGCTCGACAAAGACATCGAGGTGTCCGTCACCTTCCGGGCTCGTAAACGGAGGTTGCCTATCGCACCGCGCGCGGTCTCATCTACGGCTGCCCAAGGGCATCGGCGACCGGCTAAAGCATCGACGCGCGCATAAACGCGATCGTCGCTGGCCCGTCGCGGGAGTACGCTTACCCCCGTGCGAACATTCGCGGCTCGCTCTCGAGCACCGGCGCGACCGCGTCGATCAGGCGCGCGGCGGCGGCATCCACCGAAAGCCCGGCCGTGTCGACCACCGCGGAGGCGCGCGCATACAGCGGCTCGCGGCTGAGCAAGATCGTGCGCAATTCGCTCATCGCCGAGCGGTCGTCCGCCATCGGCCGCAAATCGCCCTGGCGGCGCACGCGCGCCATGTGTTCTTCCGGCTTGGCCTTCAGCCAGATCGTATAAAATGACGACAGGATCAGGTCGAAGGTCAGGGGCTCGGAGACGATGCCGCCGCCGGTCGCGAGCACCATCAGTTCCTTTCGCGCCAGCAATTGGCCGAGCGCGGCCTGCTCCATCCGCCTAAAACCTTCCTGGCCATAGAGCGCGATGATCTCGGCGACCGACAGGCCGTTCTGCGCCTCGATCTCCTTGTTCAATTCGACAAAGCTCCAGCCGATCTGCTTTGCCAGCAACTTGCCGAGCGTGGATTTGCCGGCGCCGCGCAGGCCGATCAGGGCGATCCCGGCGAATGAGGTTTGCCGCAGCGCTGACGTGCCGCTTTGGCCCGCCAAAATATCCTTGGCGCGCGCGACCTGGCTCGGCGTCGCTTTTCGCAGGAGGTCGCGGATCACCGGCCAGTCGGGCAACGGCTCGGCTGCCGGAATGAGGTCTTCGAGATGCGCGCCCATCGCGTTCGATACCCGGCGCAGCAGCACGATCGAGACGTTGCCCTTGCCGCTTTCGAGCTGCGCGATATAGCGTTCGGAAATCCCGGAGACCTTTGCCAGCACCTTGCGCGACATGCCGCGCAGTGCCCGCATGGTGCGGACTCGCTGGCCGAGCTGAGTCAGAAAACCTTCTTCGGGATCGGGATTTTCGGTCATGTCGCTTGTTTTTCTTCGTGCAGACTACTCGCGCTCTCGGGCAAACAAATTTCGCTAAAGCCCCACCGATCAAGATTACCTTTCGATTGCAGCTTTTTGGCTTTGACGAGTGCTTTGATCCGCTCCGCTATAAAGTCCACATTCCTGCCCCTCGGCAGTTTCAGAGCGACCGCGACGTCATAGACGATGCGCGCAACCTTCATGAATCGCGGCTTGCAGCACGCCAGGATGGCTTGATCGACCAGGACATTCCGCATGTGGTGTTAGGCCCCGCACATCTGGAAACATAATGCCGATAAGGATTGACAGCAAGCGCGCCAAATGGCTTTTCAAGCGGCTCTATATGAACTATAATTCTTGAATATTGGGGAGACAGCGCCGTGAAACGCTTGGCATACGGAAACGCGCCGTGAGCGCCGATTCATACAATGCGGTGAGTTGGCTGCTCGACCGCAATGTCGAGCAAGGCCGCGCCGAAAAACTCGCCTTCACCGACACCGCCTCTGAGCTTACCTATGGGGCCTTGCAGAAGCAAAGCCGCCGTTTGGCAAACCTGTTGCGCCGGCTCGGTGCCCGCCGCGAAGAGCGCGTCGCCATGATCATGCTCGACACGGTGGATTTTCCGGTGGTGTTTCTCGGCGCAATCCGTGCCGGCGTGGTGCCGGTGCCGCTCAACACGCTGCTGACATCGGATCAATACGCCTATGTGCTGGCGGATTGCCGCGCGCGGGTGCTGTTCATTTCCGAAGCGTTGCTGCCTGTCGTGAAAGACATGCTGGGGCGGTTGCCCGATCTCGAGCATGTCGTCGTCTCAGGCAAGGAGGCGCATGGCTACAAAAAGTTTTCAGATGAGATCGCACGCGAGAGCGACTCGTTCGAAACCGCCGCGACCCATCCGGACGAGCCGGCGTTTTGGCTTTATTCCTCCGGCTCGACCGGCATGCCCAAGGGCGTGCGCCATCTGCATTCCAGTCTCGCGGCGACCGCGGGCACTTACGCCAAACAAGTGCTCGGCATTCGCGAGGACGATGTCGGATTATCGGCGGCAAAACTGTTTTTCGCCTACGGCCTCGGCAACGCGCTGACATTCCCGATGTCGGTCGGCGCGACAACGGTCCTCAATGCGGAGCGTCCGACGCCGGCTGTGATGTTCGCGCTGATGAACAAATATCATCCCAGCATCTTCTTCGGCGTGCCGACGCTGTTTTCCGCGATGCTCAATGACGAGGGGTTAAAGAGCGAGCGCTGCGGCTCGCGGCTACGTGTCTGCACCTCGGCCGGCGAGGCGCTGCCGGAATCGGTCGGCAATGCCTGGAAATCGCGTTTTGGCGTCGACATCCTCGACGGCGTCGGCTCGACCGAGCTGCTGCATATCTTTCTCTCCAATGCGCCCGGCGATATCAAATACGGCACCTCGGGCCGTCCGGTGCCGGGCTACAGCGTGCGGCTGGTGAATGACGCCGGAACTGAGGTTCCCGATGGCGAAGTCGGCGAACTTCTGGTCGATGCGCCGTCGGCCGGCGAGGGCTACTGGAATCAGCGCAGCAAGAGCCGCCGCACCTTCGAAGGCCACTGGACCCGCACCGGCGACAAATATGTTCGCGATGCCGACGGCCGCTACACGTTCTGTGGCCGTTCGGACGACATGTTCAAGGTGTCCGGGATCTGGGTCTCGCCGTTCGAGGTCGAGAGCGCGCTGATCACGCACCCTGCGGTACTGGAAGCCGCCGTTGTGCCCGAAGCCGATCCGGAAGGGCTGTTGAAGCCAAAGGCTTTTGTGGTGCTGCGCGCGGATGCCAACACTGCCGGTCTGCATGAGGCGCTCAAGGAACACGTCAAGCAGAAGATCGGCCCGTGGAAATATCCGCGATGGATCGATGTGGTGGACTCGTTGCCGAAGACGGCGACCGGAAAGATCCAGCGGTTCAAGCTGCGGGACAACAAATAACCGTCATTCCGGGGCGCGCGTTAGCGCGAACCCGGAATCTCGAGCGGCAAATTACTTCGAGATTCCGGATCAGTTCGCTTCGCGAACTGTCCGGAATGACGGAGCATACTGAGGCACGTCATGACCAATCTCGCCGCCACCGGCTTCCTCACCATCGGCGCCTCCGATCTCGAATACCGCATGATCGGGCCCCAACCCTCTGACGCGCCGACCATCGTGATGCTGCACGAAGGGCTCGGATCGGCCGGGCTGTGGGGCGATTTTCCCGAAAAACTTCAGGCCGCGACCGGCGCCGGCGTGTTCGCCTATTCGCGCGCGGGCTATGGCGCTTCGACGCGCGCAAAACTGCCGCGGCCGCTCGACTACATGCACATCGAGGCGCTCGAGGTTTTGCCAAAGCTGCTCGACCAAATCGACTTCCGCCGCGGCCTTCTGGTCGGCCACTCCGACGGCGCCTCGATTGCGGCGATCTATGCCGGCTCGCGTCAGGATCACCGCGTGCAGGGGCTCGCGATGATCGCGCCGCATTTTGTCGTCGAGGACATCTCGGTGACCTCGATCGCCGAGATCAAGAAGGCCTACGAGACCACCGAGCTGAAGGCAAAACTGGCGCGCTGGCACAGGGATGTCGACAACGCCTTCTACGGCTGGAATGGCGCCTGGCTCGATCCAGCATTTCGCAGTTGGGATATTTCGGAATACCTCGCCTACATCCGCGTACCGGTCGCGATCGTACAAGGCGCCGACGACCGGTATGGGACAATCCGTCAGATCGAAATCGCGGAGCAGGAGTGCTATTGTCCCGTTGATGTGACCATCATTCCCGCGGCCGGACATTCGCCGCATCGTGAAGCGCCGGGGGCGACGCTCAATGCGATCTCGGAATTTGCAAGTCGCATTCTCGACATGCACGAAGGCTCGCGGGGACGGGCGGCGTGAGCCATTGCAAATGGCGGTGATCATCGTGGCGATGCATCCGTGAGCACCCCGCCGCAAAATCTTCCGCTGCCGCAATGGGCCTATGTCCCCGGCGAGACCGCCGAGGCCGCAGCCGATTACGAAACCTTGGCGCAGGCCACTCTATTGGTGCCGTCGCGCTTTCGCGGCTATGTGCCGGCGCGGCATCCGGCGCTGCGTTACGCGATTGCGCTCAATGATCACGGCTATTTCTGGGAGGCGCAGGAGATTTTGCAGACGGTGTGGGCCGCCGCCCCCCAGGGCGGCCGCGAGCGCATCCTGCTGCGCGCCTGCATCCACATCGCCAACGCCAATTTGCGGCTGCGGATGCAGAAGCCGCGTGCCGCGGCCCGCTTTTTCGGCGAGGCGCTGGCAGAGCTCGATATAATGCGCAAAGCGGTCACCGGCGGCGACGGCTTTGCCGATGGCTTCCCGGCATTGGCGCTTGCCGGCCAGCTGCGGGCCAGATTGGCGTTACCCGTGTTGTCCAAGGCGGATTGGGTGGCGATCGGCGCGGCAAGCGGCATATGAAACAAAATGCAGATTTTTTGCCCTAAGCCCTAGACCTCGTCAAAAACATGCACTATTATGCATGTTAAGAGAAAGCCAGTAAACAGCCAGTAAACAGGTGAGGTGGCCCAATGGCTAGCGAAAAGCCCGGCGAAGACCGCGTTCTTGCTGGCGGCGCCAGATACATCGATTTCCAGACCGAGCCGTCGCGCTACAAGCACTGGAAGCTCGATATCGCCGGCGACGTCGCGACCCTGACCATGGATGTCGACGAGAATGGCGGCCTGTTCGAGGGCTATCAGTTAAAGCTGAATTCCTACGATCTCGGCGTCGATATCGAACTGGCGGACGCCGTGCAGCGGCTGCGCTTCGAGCATCCCGGGGTGAAGGTCGTATTGGTGCGCTCGGGCAAGAACCGCGTGTTCTGCGCCGGCGCCAATATCCGCATGCTGGCCGGCGCCACCCACGCCCACAAGGTCAATTTTTGCAAATTCACCAACGAGACCCGCAACGGGCTGGAAGATTCATCCGAAAATTCCGGCCAGCGCTTTATCACCGTGGTCAACGGCACCGCGGCCGGCGGCGGCTATGAACTCGCGCTGGCGACCGATCACATCATGCTTGCGGATGACGGTGCGGCCGCGGTGGCGCTGCCGGAAGTGCCTCTGCTGGCGGTGTTGCCGGGCACCGGCGGGCTGACGCGGGTGGTCGACAAGCGCAAGGTGCGCCGCGACCACGCCGATTTCTTCTGCACCATCGAGGAAGGCATCAAGGGCAAGCGCGCGGTTCAATGGCGTCTGGTCGACGAGATCGTGCCGAACAGCAAGCTGGAAGCCACGATCGCCGAGCGCGCAAAAGAATTTTCAGCCGCCTCGAAGCGCAACGGCAACGGCAAGGGCATTTCGCTGACACCGCTGATGCGCACGATCGACGACAATAGCGTCCGCTATGGCCTGGTCAGCGTCGATATCGACCGCGCCGCGCGTATCGCCACGATTTCAATTCAGGCGCCGGAGGCAGATGCGCCGGGCGATATCGACGGCATGATCGCGCAAGGCGCAAGATTCTGGCCGCTGCAGGTGGCGCGCGAACTCGACGATGCGATCCTTCATTTGCGCATCAACGAGCTCGAGACCGCGATGCTGGTGTTCAAGTCGCACGGCGATCGCGCCAATGTGCTGGCCTGCGACGCGTTCCTGGAAACCAACAAGGCGCACTGGCTGGTCAATGAAATCAGGCAATACTGGAAGCGGGTCTTAAAACGCATCGACGTCACCTCGCGCACCTTGGTGACCTTGGTCGAGCCCGGCTCGTGCTTTGCCGGCACGCTCGCCGAACTCGTGTTCGCCGCCGACCGTTCCTACATGCTGATCGGCCAGAAGCAGGGCGACAACCGCGCCCCGCCGACCATCGAACTCTCGGCGATGAATTTTGGGCCCTATCCGATGAGCCATGGGCTGACGCGATTGCAATCGCGCTTCCAGGCCGATCCGTCGGATCTCGAGCGCGCGCAGCAAAAGATCGGTGAGGCGATTGATGCGGAGGCGGCCGAACAACTCGGCCTCGTCACCTTCGCGCTCGACGATATCGACTGGGACGACGAGATCCGGGTGTTTTTCGAGGAGCGCACCTCTTTCTCGCCCGACGGCCTTACCGGCATGGAGGCGAACTTGCGCTTCGTCGGCCCCGAGACCATGGAGTCAAAAATCTTCTCGCGCCTGACCGCGTGGCAGAATTGGATCTTCCAGCGCCCCAACGCCGTCGGCGAAGAAGGCGCGCTGCGCCGCTACGGTACCGGCCAAAAGGCGCAGTTCGATATGACGCGGGTTTAGTACTCTTGCTGCGTCATGGCCGGGCTTGTCCCGGCCATCCACGTCTTTTCTTTTTGTTGAAGAAAGGAAGACGTGGATGCCCGGGACAAGCCCGGGCATGACGGAAACTATGTCCAAGGAGCACGCCATGAACATCATGAACGTCGACTACTCCACCAAGATTCCCAACAACGTGAATCTCAGCGAGGATCGGCAAGTGCTCAAAGCCCTCGAAGGCTGGCATCCCGGTTACATGGACTGGTGGGGCGACATGGGGCCCGAGGGTTTCCAGCAGTCGCTGGTTTACCTGCGCACCGCCTATTCGGTCGATCCGCGCGGCTGGGCCAAGTTCGACTATGTCCGGATGCCGGAATACCGCTGGGGCATACTCCTTGCTCCGCAAGAAGAGAATCGCGTCATCCCGTTCGGCCAGCATTTTGGCGAACCGGCCTGGCAGGAAGTGCCCGGCGAATACCGCGCCGCCCTTCGCCGCCTGATCGTGATCCAGGGTGACACGGAGCCTGCCTCCGTCGAGCAGCAGCGCCATCTCGGCAAGACCGCGCCGTCGCTCTACGATCTGCGCAATCTGTTCCAGGTCAATGTCGAGGAAGGCCGCCATCTCTGGGCGATGGTTTATCTCCTGCAGAAATATTTTGGCCGTGACGGCCGCGAGGAGGCGGACGATCTGTTGCGCCGCCGCTCCGGCGACGCGGATTCTCCGCGCATGCTGGGCGCCTTCAATGAGGCGACGCCGGACTGGCTGTCGTTCTTCATGTTCACCTACTTCACCGACCGCGACGGCAAGATGCAGTTGCACTCGCTGGCGCAATCCGGCTTCGATCCGCTGTCGCGCACCTGCCGCTTCATGCTGACCGAAGAGGCGCATCACATGTTCGTCGGCGAGACGGGCATCACCCGCGTGGTGCAGCGGACCGTTGAGGCCATGAGGGCCGCCGGCATCTCCGATCCCGCCGACATCGCAAAAGTCCGCGCGCTCGGGGTGATCGATCTGCCGACCATCCAGAAGAAGCTCAATCTGCACTACTCGCTGTCGCTCGATCTGTTCGGCTCGGAGGTTTCCACCAACGCCGCGAACGCCTTCAACTCGGGCATCAAGGGCCGCTACCACGAGACCCAGATCAAGGACGATCACCGCCTCGAGAAGGATACCTATCCGGTGCTCAAGCTCGTGGGTGGCGAGATCAAGCGCGTCGAAGAGCCGGCGCTCACCGCGCTCAACATGCGGCTGCGCGACGACTACACGCAGGATTGCGTCAAGGGCCTGCTGCGCTGGAACAAGGTGATCTCGACCGCAGGCTACGACTTCACGCTGACGCTGCCGAACGTCGCGTTCCATCGCCAGATCGGCGAGTTCAGGGATATCCACGCCACTCCGGACGGCGTCCTGATCGACGATGCGACCTGGAAGGCACGAAAGGGCGACTGGCTGCCGTCGACCGCCGATGGCGATTTCATTGCTTCCCTGATGAGCCCGGTCACCGAGGTTGGCCAGTTCGCCGGCTGGATCTCGCCACCCAAGGTCGGCATCGACAACAAGCCCGGCGATTTCGAGTATGTGAAGATCGAGACCTGATTCTCTTCACCTCTCCCCGCTCTTTTGCGGGGAGAGGTCGAAATTCGAGTGCAACTCGAATTTCGGGTGAGGGGCATGGCACGGTGCGTGTCTCGCCCTCTGCACTCGCGGATAGAAGGCCCCTCACCCCCAACCCTCTCCCCGCGAAGAGCGGGGCGAGGGAGCGCACCTCCAATGCCTTCGCGCCGAGACTCTATCCCGCGATCTCAAGTCCGGGATTGGCGTAGACCACGCCGCCATCCACCGCGATGGTGGCGCCGACCACATAGTCGCCGGCCCGCGACGCCAGATAGATCGCAACCCCGGCCATGTCCTCATCGGTTCCCACGCGCCGGGCCGGCACGCGCTGCGCCACCTCGTCTCCGTGATCGCGGGCGGCGCGGTTCATGTCGGACTTGAACGCGCCCGGCGCGATCGCCGTCACGTTGATATTCTCTTTGATCAGTTTTGCCGCCATCCGCCGCGTCAGGTGGATCAATCCGGATTTGCTGGCGGCATAGGAATAGGTCTCCATCGGATTGACGAAGATGCCGTCGATCGACGCGATGTTGATGACCTTGCCGGGCTTTTGCGCGCTTGCGGCCGCGCGCAGCGGCGCCGCCAGGGCCTGGGTGAGAAAGAACGGCGTCTTGAGGTTGAGGTTCATCACCTTGTCCCAGCCGCTTTCCGGAAACTCGTCGAACTCCGCGCCCCAGGCCGCACCCGCATTGTTGACCAAAATATCCAGCTTCGGTTCGCGCTTCCTGATTTCGGCCGCCAGCATCTCGATGCCGGTCATGGTGGAAATATCGATCGGCAGCGCGATGCACTCGCCGTCATATTGAGCCGTGAGTTCTTTGGCCGTCGCCTCACAGGGTCCGGCTTTGCGCGCCGTGATGTAAACCCTGGCCGCGCCCTGATTGAGAAATCCAGCCGCGATCATCTTGCCGATGCCGCGCGATCCCCCGGTCACCAGCGCGACGCGCCCCTGCAGTGAAAACAGATCCTTGAACATGCGCTATCTCCTTTGTTTTGCCGATGGTTTTGAGCGCGGGCGTGGTGCGAGTCAAGGAAGCGGCGACTCTTCCCCTCTCCCACAAGGGGAGAAGGGAATAGAAGCGAAAACTACGCCGCGTCGATGCGCCTGAATCCGTTCCACATTGCGGTCGCAGCGCCCGAGGTCAGCACCGGGAAAATCCGCGTGTCCTGGTAGTTGCCGTTGAGCGAGACTCGCGCCAGCGCGGTCAAATGTCCGGCGCTTTCGGGGAAGATCATGCCCGGCCGCGTCGTCACCGCGGTCTTGTATCCGGCCGCCTGGGCCAGCGCGAATTCGCGGGCGCCGGCCGCGACCCTGTCGCCATAGGGATAGGCGAGATGCACAACGGGACGCTGCAAGGCTTCTTCGATCCGCGCGCGGCTGACGACCATCTCCTGGCTCGCGATCTCAGCCGATTGCCGGGCCAGATTGCAATGGGTGATGGAATGGGCGCCGATCGAGATCAGCGGATCTTTCGCGAACGGCTTCAGTTCGTCCCACGACATGCAGAGCTCGCGGCAGATCGCGGCCTCATTGACGCCGTGATGCGCACACAGCGCGCCGATTTCGCGCTGGATATCCTGTTCGCCCGGCAAAGCGCGCAGCCAGTCGTGCAGCCGGTCGAACGCGGCCTGCTTGGCGGAGCGCGTCGAGGTATCGAGCCGCGTCGCGGCGCCGCCGATCGCTACCTCGATCGAGGAGGCCTTGGCGATCACCATCTCCAGCGCGATCCACCACAGCCTGCCGGTGCCCTGGGCGAAGTCGCTCGCAACATAAACCGTAAAAGGCGCCTCGAACTCCCGCATCAGCGGCAGCGCGAAATCCCTGTTGTCGCGATAACCATCGTCGAGCGTGAAGCAGGCGAAGCGCCTTGCGAAATTACGTTCGATCAGCCGCGCATGCACCTCGTCCATGGTGATGATATCGACGTCGCGCGAGCGCAGGTGCGACAACATCGCGCGCAGGAACTCCGGCGCGACCTCGAGGTGGCGATTGGGCTGGAATTCGGCGTCGCGGCGCGGGCGGACATGGTGCAGCATGAAAATGGCGCCGACGCCGGCAAAGATCGGCCGCAGCAGATAATGGGCGCCGGTAACGTAAAGCGCTCCCAGTCCGGCACGGATGATGTTGTTGCGAAACTGCTTCATCACGATATGGCTGACCGGTTGGGATGCACTTGCGAAGCTAGCGGGAAACCGCTGAAGAAACAGTTAGTCGGATAGGCTGTCCGGGTTTGGACCCTGCGTTGTTATTTCGGGTTTGACAGCCTCGCAAGGGTTTGTTTTCTCTCTGTTTCCAGAGCGCAGGACGTCGAATGCACGATCTTTTCAGGTGGAGCAGCAAATGGTGGCCGGGCCTCGTTCCACTGGTCGCCTTTTGGGCCATCGCGGCCTGGTCGAATACCCAACCCCTGGAGACCGATCTGGCCGCCCGCTCGGGCGCGGCACTCAAGGATACCGTACTCGACAAGACCAGGATCACGGTTTTTGGCCGCGATGTCAGCTTTGCCGCGGACGCATTCTCCGAAGATGGCCGGCGCAGTGCCGTCACCTCGGTGGAGGCCGTGCCCGGCGTGCGGCTCGTCAATGACGAAACCCGCCTCGTGCCTGAAGCCAAGCCGTTCGTTTGGTCGGCCGAGCGGGACGTCGTCAGGGTCACATTGGGCGGCAGTGCTCCGTTGCCGGCCTCCAAGGGCAGGCTGCTGGAGGCCGCGCGCGCCGATCTCGGCGGCGTTGAAGTCGTCGACCAGATGAATCTGTCGCGCGGCGCGCCGCCGCGTTTCGACAATGCCGCGTTGCTGATGCTCGATCAGATCGGGAAATTGAAGGACGGCAAAGTCACGATATCCGATAACAAGGTCAGCCTTTCCGGCATGGCGCGCGAACTCGGCGGCCGCGAGGCGATTGCGGCTGCGCTGAAAAATCTCCCCGAAGGCTTTTCGGTTGCCTTAAACGAGATCAAGGCGCCGCCCTATATCTTTCAGGCCTACAAGGATCCGGTCGCGGTGACGCTGACGCTGACCGGAGATGTGCCCGACAACAACGTCCATGCCGCGATTACGGCGGCGGCGGGGCGCAAATTCTTCTCTGAAAAAGTGGTCGACAATCTCAAGGCCAGCATCGGCGCGCCAACCGGATTCGCCGCCGCCGTGGTGCCGGCGCTGGGCGCCTTGTCGCGGCTCTCGACGGGCACGCTGGTGGTGTCCGATCGCGAGGTCAAACTGTCGGGCGACGCGTTTTATGACGCAGCCGCAGCCCAGATCCGCGGCGGCTTGCCCAAGGAATTTCCGCAGGGCTTTCAGCTCAAGGCCGACATTTCGGTCAAGCCCGAGTCGGCGCCGGTCGATCCCACCGTCTGCCAGCAGCTGTTTTCGGAGCTGCTGGCGAAGGGAAAAATTCGCTTCGACTCCGGCCGCGCCACCATCGACCCGGATTCGGCAGGGCTGCTCGACCGCCTGATCGAAATCGCGCTGCGCTGCCCGGCCGCCAATATCGAGATTGCGGGACACACCGACGCCGACGGCGAGGATGCCTTCAATCAGGCGCTGTCCGAAAAGCGCGCGCAGGCGGTGACCGATTATCTGGTCAAGGCCGGCCTGCCCGCGAGCCGCTTCACCGCGACGGGTTACGGCTCTACCCAGCCGGTCGCCACCAACGATACCGACGAAGGCAAGGCGCAGAACCGCCGCATCGATTTTCTGGTGAGGTAACGGCATGGCCTATCTCGTGACATTTAATTGGGGCTGGCTGTTGGCCTCGCTGTTGCTCGGCCTCGCCATGGGCTGGATCGCGGTGGTGCAACGCGGTCCGGGCGTGTCGAAGCGGACCGCGCGCTGGCTCGCGCTGTTGGTCTTGGCCCTTGTCGCGGCGGCGCTGGCGCGAATCGTCCCCGGCCGCCCCGGCTATTGGCTCGACCTCGGCCTCCTGATGTTCGCGCCGTATCTGGTCGGCTGCGCGGTGGGATCGTGGTTGCGCGACTGGGCGATTTCGCGGCCGAAAGCGGCGGCCTGAGGTTTGCCTGCTGCAAAACGCCGCAGCCGAGGCCAAAAATCTGGCTAAAAGTCGGTGGCCGGGACAGTTGTTCAAACACCGCGCCGGAGCCCGACCGCTTGACTTTCCCGTCGTGCTCGGCAGCTTGACGCGCCCGATATCACGAAAACTTCACTACCGCGTGCGCAGGGTTGCGGCGGGGGGATTTTGCGCTGCCGGGCGAATGCAGCAAAACGGTAAGTTCCGGCAAGGCGAACTCCGCCTAATATATTGAAGGAGCGCGTTTTATTCACACCAAGCGAATTCCACTCCGGCGCAAAACACGCTACGACATCGTTCCGGGAAGCAGGTGTGGCGCCGGCGGCGGTAACGTTCGCTCGGACGCCGAAATCGTGGGATCGTAATTCGAGGTCTAGATGCTGGAAGCAATACGCAGGACGATCTCGTTGCTGCGCCAGAAGCAAATCCTGCATAAGCTAGGCGTTGTGATCAGCGTCACGGTCATCGGCATCGCGTGCTATGTGCTTTACCATATGCTTCACCACATCGATGCCGATGAGGTGATCGAGGCCATCAAGGCGACCGAGCCGCACCAGATCGTGCTCGCCGCGGTGTTTGTCGCCGCGGGCTATTTCACCCTCACCTTCTACGACCTGTTCGCAATGCGCGCGATCGGCCGCGCCGACATCCCCTACCGCGTCAACGCGCTTGCGGCCTTCACCAGCTATTCGATCGGCCACAATGTCGGCGCCAGCGTCTTTACCGGCGGCGCGGTGCGCTATCGCATCTATTCGGGCTGGGGATTGAACGCGATCGAAGTCGCAAAAATCTGCTTCATCGCCGGCCTGACCTTCTGGCTCGGCAATGCCGCGGTACTGGGATTGGGCATCGCCTTTCATCCGGAAGCCGCCGCCGCGATCGACCAGCTTCCGCCCTGGTTCAATCGCATCGTCGCCTTCGCGATCATCGTTGGCCTCGTGGCCTATGTGGTCTGGGTCTGGATGCAGCCGAGGAGGGTCGGCCGCGGGCCGTGGACCGTGGAGCTGCCGGGCGGTCCGCTGACGCTGTTGCAGATTGCGATCGGTATCGTCGATTTGGGCTTTTGCGCGCTCGCAATGTACGTTTTGGTGCCGGACGAGCCCAATCTCGGCTTTGTCGTGGTCGCCGTCATCTTCGTCTCGGCGACGCTATTGGGCTTCGCCAGCCATTCCCCCGGGGGGCTCGGGGTGTTCGACGCCGCCATGCTCGTCGGCCTGTGGCAGATGGACCGGGAAGAACTGCTGGCGGGGATGCTGCTGTTTCGGGTCCTCTATTATCTTGCGCCCTTTGTCATATCTGTAATCTTGCTGACGTTTCGGGAGGTTATACTGGGGGCGCGAATAAAGCGCCTGCGTCAGGTGACGTCGGCGCTCGAGGCCCAGCCGGCAGGCAAAGCCGCCTATGTGAGAGAGCGTGGGGACACCGGCGCGTGACGACACGGCCTTGAAACGGGAAGCGAGCCGCCCCGATGGCAATTGACGATTCCTCTTCTCCTTACTTCTTTGCGCCGTGGCCGGACCGGTTGCGGCACTCGGCGATCATTCTGCTCGCGGCCGGTCTGGCGCTCGCCGTGCTGGTCACCTTCGGCGAATTGTCGCCGGCCGTCGCCGCCGCGGTTTTCGTCTGCATCGGGGCTGCGGCGCTGGTGCCGTGGCGGCTGCACAACGCGGTCACTTCCCGCGAAGACGTCCGCGGCGTCAACCCGGTGGAAACCGCCGCCGTCAGCGCGGTGGTTGCCGGCATGCCGGACCCGGCGGTGCTGCTCGACCGCGCCGGCCGCGTCATCCACCTCAATGCCGCTGCGGCGCAGCTCGCCCCGGCGTTGCGCAAGAACGAGCTCGCGCAGTTCGCGCTGCGCTCGCCCGAAATCATCACCGCGCTGCGCGAGGCCATCGCCACCACCGAAAGCCGCCGCGCCACCTATCTGGATCACGTGCCGGTCGACCGCTGGATGGAGCTGATCATCACGCCGGTGCCGGTGCCGACGGTGTTCGGCGGCACCGACAAATGCATGCTGATGACGTTTCACGATCAGACGCCGCTGCGCCGGGTCGAGGAAATGCGCGCCGACTTCGTCGCCAATGCCAGCCATGAACTGCGCACGCCCTTGGCGGCGCTGTCCGGCTTCATCGATACGCTGCAGGGGCCGGCCAAGGACGATGTGAGGGCGCGCGAGCGCTTTCTCGGCATCATGCATACCCAGGCGACGCGGATGGCGCGGCTGATCGACGATTTGTTGTCGCTGTCGCGGGTCGAATTGTCGGCCCATGTCCGCCCCGACACGCTGGTGGATATCGTCCCGATCATCCGCCAGGTCGCCGACGGGCTGGAACCGCTGGCGCGGGATCGCCAGGTCACGGTCGATATCGATCTGCCGGATGCACCTGCGTCGATTGCCGGTGACCGCGAGGAGCTTTTGCGATTGTTCGAGAACCTGATCGAGAACGCGCTGAAATACGGCGCCTCCGGCGGCAAGGTGATCGTCTCGCTGGTCGCGGCTGGCTCAGGCGAGGGTGCCCCCGAAATTCGCGTCATGGTGCGCGATTTCGGCCCCGGGATTGCGCCGGAACATCTGCCGCGGCTGACCGAGAGGTTCTATCGGGTCGATGTCGGTGACAGCCGCGCGCAGGGTGGAACCGGGCTCGGATTATCGCTGGTTAAACATATTCTTAACCGTCATCGCGGCCGCCTTTTGATCGAAAGCGTGCCCAAAAACGGCGCCACTTTTACCGCCTGTTTTCCCCAGCCAAAAACCCCCGCTGTAGCCTAAAGTCTAATTATTCCAATTGCTTAGACTCGTCATCTGACTGTCATGAAACCTTCGTAAAAGCGGCATTGACCGCTCTTAAACGGACCGGCGTGAGCGCGTTCGGGCGCGTTAGGCGCTTCGCTCATCAGATGGAGACCAGCAATGAATTTTATGAAAGCGATCGTCGCTGCCGGCCTAGTCGCCGCATCGACGTCAGCCTATGCCGCCGACATCACTGGCGCCGGTTCGACCTTCATCTATCCGGTCCTGTCCAAATGGGCGGACGCTTACAAAAAGGAATCCGGCAGCGGTGTGAACTACCAGTCGATCGGCTCTGGCGCCGGCATCAAGCAGATCGAGGCCAAGACCGTCACGTTCGGCGCTACCGATATGCCCCTGACGGTTGCCCAGCTGGAGAAGGACGGCCTCGCGCAGTGGCCGATGATCATGGGCGCGATCGTTCCGGTGGTGAATATCGATGGCGTCAAGGCCGGCGACATGACGCTGGACGGCGAAACCCTTGCCAAAATCTATCTCGGCACCATCACCAAATGGGATGATCCGGCGATCAAGAAACTCAATCCGAAGGTTACCCTGCCGTCAGCGGCGATCGCCGTCGTTCATCGCGCCGACGGTTCGGGCACGACCTTCAACTTCACCGACTATCTTTCGAAGGTGAGCGCTGATTGGAAGTCCAAGGTTGGTTCCGGCACGGCCGTCGAGTGGCCGGCGGGCGTCGGCGCCAAGGGCAACGAGGGCGTCTCCGGCAACGTCGGTCAGACCAAGAACGCCATTGGTTATGTCGAATACGCCTATGCGAAGCAGAACAAGCTGACCTATACGGCATTGGTCAACAAGGCCGGCAAGACCGTGCAGCCGACCGATGAAGGCTTCAAGGCGGCCGCTTCCAACGCCGACTGGGCGCACGCGCCGGGCTACTTTCTGATCCTCACCGATCAGCCCGGTGAAAAGTCCTGGCCGATCGTGGCTTCGACCTTCGTATTGATGCACAAGGAGCCGGCCGACAAGGCGGCGTCCGGCGAGGCCGTCAAGTTCTTCAAATTCTCCTTCGAAAAGGGTGACAAGATGGCTGAAGAGCTCGACTACATCCCGATGCCGGCCTCTGTGGTCAAGCTGATCGAAAAGACCTGGTCGGCTGATATCAAGAGCTGAGTGAAAAAGTCTCAGGTCCCGGACGCGGTGCAGCGCTCGTGCGCTGCACCGCTGCGCCGGGACCCAATCTTGGTCGCGTAGAGCACGGGGCCCGGATAGCGGCGCTCCTAAGCTGCGCCGCATCCGGGGCAAGGGACCGAACAAGGGACCGCCGAGAGAAGCGGTGCGTCGAGTGAAACAGTATAGGGGATTGGCGTGGCAGACATGGCCGTTCAGAGCGATGTAATGGAAGCCGCCGGACCTTACGATCGCGCCAGGGCGCTCAGTGCTTTCAAAGCCGGCGACGTCACGTTTTACTGGATCACCCGGGCGTCGGCGATCTCTGTGCTGCTCATCCTCGGCGGCATCATCATTTCGCTGATCGTCGGAGCCTGGCCCGCGATCCGCGCATTCGGATTTTCATTTTTGCTGACCGCGCGGTGGGCGCCGTCGGCCGATCCGCCGGTGCTGGGCGCGCTCGGCCCGATCTATGGCACGCTGGTGACCTCCGTGATCGCGATGGTCATCGCCATTCCGGTCGGCCTCGGCATTGCGATTTTCCTCACCGAGCTTTGCCCGCAATGGCTGCGGCGTCCGATCGGCATGGCGATTGAATTGCTGGCCGGCATCCCCTCGATCATCTACGGCATGTGGGGCTTCTTCGTGCTGGGCCCGTTTCTGGCCAATTATATCCAGCCGTTCGTGATCGGCATCTTCGAGAACGTCCCGGTGCTCGGAACCGTGTTCGCGGGGCCGCCGTCCTATCTCAGCCTGTTCAATGCGGCGCTGATCCTCGCCATCATGGTGCTGCCCTTCATCACCGCGATTTCGGTCGACGTGTTCAAGACCGTGCCGCCGGTGCTGAAGGAGGCGGCCTACGGCGTCGGCTGCACCACCTGGGAGGTGGTGCGCAATGTGGTGATCCCCTACACCCGGGTCGGGGTGATCGGCGGCATCATGCTGGCGCTCGGGCGCGCGCTCGGCGAAACCATGGCGGTGACATTCATCATCGGCAATGCGTTCCGCATCAACGGTTCGGTGTTCTCTCCGGGCACCACGATCTCGGCCGCGATCGCATCCGAATTCGCCGAAAGCGACGGCTTGCATCAATCCGGCCTGATCCTGCTCGGCCTGTTGCTGTTCGTGCTGACGTTCTTCGTGCTGGCGGCCGCGCGGCTGATGCTGCTGCGCCTGGAACAGAAGGCGGGGAAGTAAAGCCATGAACCCGATTTACACGCGCCGCCGCCGCGTCGACATCGTCATCCGGTTGCTTTGCGTCGGCGCCGCTTTGTTCGGTGTCACCTGGCTCGCCTTGATCCTGTTCACGCTGTTCTATAACGGCCTCGCCGGGCTTACCCTTCAGGTCTTCACCCAGAACACCCCGCCGCCGGGATCGACCGAAGGCGGACTCTTGAACGCCATTGTCGGCTCGGTCATCATGACCGTGATCGGGGTCGGCATCGGGGCGCCGCTCGGCCTGTTCGCCGGCACCTATCTCGCCGAATACGGCAGGAACGATCGCCTCACCTCGGTGATCCGCTTCATCAACGACATTCTCCTGAGCGCGCCCTCGATCATCATCGGCCTGTTTGTCTATGGCGCGGTGGTGGTGCCGATGGGCGGGTTCTCGGCGCTGGCCGGTTCGTTGGCGCTCGCGGTGATCGTGATCCCCGTCGTGCTGCGCACCACCGAGGACATGCTGCTCCTGGTGCCCAATCCGCTGCGCGAGGCGGCCTCCGCGCTCGGGCTGCCGCGCTCGCTCGTCATCAAGCGGATCGCCTACCGCGCGGCGCGTTCCGGCCTCATCACCGGCGTGCTGCTGGCAACCGCGCGCGTCGCCGGCGAAACCGCGCCGCTATTGTTCACCGCGCTCTCCAACCAGTTCTTCAGCCTCGATCTCACCAAGACCATGGCCAACCTGCCGGTGACCATCAACAACTTCGTGCAGAGTCCCTACGAATACTGGAAGCAGCTTGCCTGGAGCGGAGCTCTGCTGATCACGCTGACCGTGCTTGGCCTGAATATCAGTGCGCGCGTACTTGGCGCCGAGAGGACACCAAAATGAACGAGCTTTCTGTATCCGTGAGTGGCGCGAGTGGATCGGTTCCGGCTGTGGCGTTGCCCGAGGCGCCGGCCAGGGTGACGGCGCGCGGCCTGAACTTTTACTACGGCGAGCATCACGCGCTGAAGAACATCAACCTGACGCTCGGCGCCAATCGCGTCACCGCCTTCATCGGCCCCTCCGGCTGCGGCAAATCGACCTTGCTGCGGATTTTCAACCGGATGTACGACCTCTATCCGGGACAGCGCGCGACCGGCCAATTGATGCTGGACCAGACCAATATCCTGGACTCCAAGCTCGATCTCAACCTGTTGCGGGCCCGGGTCGGCATGGTGTTCCAGAAGCCGACGCCGTTCCCGATGACGATCTATGAGAACATCGCCTTCGGCATCCGCCTCTACGAGAAGATTTCCAAATCCGAGATGGATGGCCGGGTCGAAAAGGCGCTGCGCGGCGGCGCGTTGTGGAACGAGGTCAAGGACAAGCTCAACGCCTCCGGCTTGAGCCTGTCCGGCGGCCAGCAGCAGCGGCTGTGCATCGCCCGCACGGTTGCGGTGCGGCCCGAGGTGATCCTGTTCGACGAGCCCTGCTCGGCGCTCGATCCGATTTCGACCGCCAAGGTCGAGGAACTGATCCAGGAACTGGCGGAAGATTATACGATCGCCATCGTCACCCACAATATGCAGCAGGCCGCCCGCGTCTCCGACAAGACCGCGTTCATGTATCTCGGCGAACTGATCGAGTTCGACGAAACCAACAAGATCTTCACCTCGCCCAGCGATCGACGCACCCAGGACTACATCACCGGCCGGTTCGGCTGAGGAGAGCAATATGGCTTCTGAACATACCGCCAAGGCGTTCGACAGCGACCTGCAGGAATTGACCCGGCTGGTCGCGGAGATGGGCGGTCTCACCGAGCGCATGATCGTCGAATCCGTCGATGCGCTGATCCGCCGCGATGTCGCGCTCGGCCAGCGCGTGGTCGCCGCCGACGCCGAAATCGACACCCTGCAGCGGGTGATCGAGGAACGCGCGGTATTGACGATCGCGCGGCGCCAGCCGATGGCGGTCGATTTGCGCGAGATCGTCGGCGCCATGCGCGTTGCGACCGATCTCGAGCGGATCGGCGATCTCGCCAAGAACATGGGCAAGCGGGTCGCGGCGCTGGAGAGCGATTTTCAGCCGCTGAAGCTGATCCGCGGGCTCGAGCACATGACCGACCTCGTGCAGTCGCAGGTCAAATCCGTGCTCGACGCCTATGCCGCGCACGACCTGCCGGCGGCGATGTCGGTCTGGAAGGGCGACGAGGAAGTCGACGCCATCTGCACGTCGCTGTTTCGCGAACTTCTGACCTATATGATGGAAGATCCGCGCAACATCTCCTTCTGCATCCATCTGATGTTCTGCGCCAAGAACATCGAGCGGATCGGCGATCACGCCACCAACATCGCGGAAACCGTATTCTACATGATCGAGGGTCAGCAGATTCTCGACAAGCGCCCAAAGGGCGACATGACGACCTTTGCCACGACAGTACCGGAAATTAGGACGTAGTGTTTTCGAGCGAAGTGGATACCGGTTTGCGTCGAGAAAACGTCTCAAGCAAGGAAAGCGTTTTCGAAAACGTGAATAAAACGCGTCAAACAAAAGAGAAGGCTGGGCATAATGAGCGCGCGCATTCTGGTGGTGGAAGACGAGGAAGCTCTGACCACGCTGTTGCGTTACAATCTCGACGCCGAGGGCTATGATGTGGAGACGGTCGGGCGCGGCGACGACGCCGACACCAGGCTGAAGGAACGCGTTCCCGACCTGATCGTCCTGGACTGGATGCTGCCGGGCCTCTCCGGCATCGAATTGTGCCGCCGCTTGCGGGCACGGCCGGAGACGCGGTCGCTGCCGATCATCATGCTGACCGCGCGCGGCGAAGAAAGCGAACGGGTCCGGGGCCTTGCCACCGGCGCCGACGATTACATCGTCAAGCCGTTTTCGGTGCCGGAGCTGTTGGCGCGGGTAAAGGGGTTGTTGCGCCGCGCCAGCCCCGAGCGGCTCGCCACCGTGCTCAGCTATGGCGATATCGAGCTCGATCGCGAGAAGCGCCGCGTTGCCCGCTCCGGCCGGCCCATCGATCTCGGCCCGACCGAGTATCGCCTGCTGGAATTCTTCCTCGAGCATCCGGGGAGGGTGTTCAGCCGCGAGCAACTGCTCGATTCAGTCTGGGGCCGCGACATCTACATCGACGAGCGCACTGTCGACGTGCATATCGGCCGCCTGCGCAAACTGCTCAACCCGGGCCGCGAGCAGGACCCGATCCGCACCGTCCGCGGCGCCGGCTATGCGCTGGATGATCGATTTGCGAAGGCGGCGGAGTAAGAATACTCCGTCGTCCCGGCCAAGCGAAGCGCGAGCCGGGACCCATACCCACCAATTGTAACTTTTTGAAATGAGCTGGAGCCCCAGCTCGGCATAACCACAAACATTCGTGGTTATGGGTCCCCGCCTGCGCGGGGACGACATCGAATATGCGGCTCTTACCGCACCTGCTTCGGCGGCTGGCGGCGGCGGTCGCCTGCCGGCTGATAGGCGATCCGCGAGTGGTGCGCGCAATAGGGCAGGCTCGAGAGTGCCTTGCCGCCGCAGAAGAAGAATTCCGCGCTGGCCGGATCGCCGATCGGCCAGTGGCAGGTGGCCTCGTTCAATTCCAAGAGCGACAGCCGCTGGCTCATCGGCACCACATTGTCGAAGGCGATCGGATCGGGCTCGAGTTCGACCTCGAACGCATGCGCGAGCGCCGTGTTGCCGCGCGAGACGGGGCGTGAGACCCGCATCATGTGCTGGGCGGGACGTGCCTTGCGCGGGCGCGGCGCCGCCGAGACGGGGCTCTTGGCGCGGCCGGACAGGCCCAGCCGGTGCACTTTGCCGATCACGGCATTACGCGTCACATTTCCAAGTTCCGCGGCGATCTGGCTGGCCGAAAGCCCGGACTCCCAGAGTTTCTTCAGTTGCTCGACGCGATCGTCAGACCATGTCAATACCGTCATCGCACTCTTTCCTTCGCGTCGCGCCGGCCGATTGTGGGGCAGCGCTGCGATGCCAAACAGTCAAAAATCCCTGCCGGCAGAATCCCTTAGCCTTCGCCGGGCGCGGAAAGCGCGCCCGAACGTGTACGCCGAACACTCAATGGCCTTAAGGATCAGAACTGCCGCACGAGATGTCGTACCCGACGCCCGAGAAGCTACAATATGGCGTGACTCCGGCGCAAGAGTCCGCATCTGCCGTCCACATGTTAAGCACTGCAATTAGCCCCTTTCGCGACACCGGAAGAATACGGGGCCGACCGGTTGACACGGTTCGCCGCGGGCATAGAATGATTGCCGCGTGCCGCCCCGAAAAGGCGGCACGTTTTGTTTTCCGCCCGGCGGTCGATGCGATCGCGCCAATGCGCGCAGCGCGGCCGGGCCTAACCTCAAGTGATTGCCATGACCCAGAGCGCCACGTCGCATCTGCTTCCCGTATTCGCCAGGGCCGATCTCGGTTTCGAGCGCGGCGAAGGTTGTTGGCTGACCGCCACCAATGGCGAGCGTTATCTCGATTTCACGAGCGGCGTCGCGGTGAATGCGCTCGGCCACTGCCATCCGCATCTGGTCGCGGCACTGCAGGAACAGGCCACAAAACTCTGGCACATGTCGAACCTGTTCAAGAGCCCGGACGGCGAGCGGCTCGCAAGGCGGCTGTGCGAACAGAGCTTTGCCGATTTTGTCTTCTTCGCCAATTCGGGCGCGGAGGCGATGGAGTGCGCGATCAAGGTCACGCGCAAATATCACGCCGCCAAGGGCCACCCCGAGCGCTATCGCATCATCACCTTCGACTCCGCGTTTCACGGGCGGACACTGGCGACATTGGCCGCGACCGGCTCGCCGAAATATCTCGAGGGTTTTGGGCCGCCGATGGACGGTTTCGATCAGGTGACGCTCGGCGATCTCGATGCGGTGAAGAAGGCGATCGGCCCGCACACCGCCGGCATCCTGATCGAGCCGGTGCAGGGCGAAGGCGGCGTGCGCGCCGCGCCGCATGCCTTCTTCAAGGCGCTGCGCCAGCTCTGCGACGACAAAGGCCTGCTATTGGTGTTCGATGAAGTGCAGACCGGCGTGGGCCGCACCGGCGATCTCTTTGCCTATAAGCGCATCGGGGTTGAGCCGGACGTGATGTCGCTGGCAAAAGCCCTCGGCGGCGGCTTTCCGATCGGCGCGTGTCTGGCAACCGCCGAAGCCGCCTCCGGCATGACGCCGGGCTCGCACGGTTCGACCTTCGGCGGCAATCCGCTCGCGGTCGCCGCCGCCAACGCGGTGCTCGACGTGATGCTCAAGCCCGGCTTCTTCGATCACGTGCAGAAGATGTCGCTATCGTTGAAACAGAAGCTCGCCTCCGTGGTCGATCGCCATCCCGGCGTGCTCAGCGACGTGCGCGGCGAGGGCCTGTTGATCGGACTGAAGGCGGTGGTGCCGTCCGCCGATCTGGTGACGGCGCTGCGCGAGCAAAACCTGCTCACCGTCGGCGCCGGCGAAAACGTGGTGCGGTTCCTGCCGCCGTTGATCGTCACCGAGGCGGAGATCGAGGAATCGGTCGCCCGGCTCGAACGCGCCTGCGCAAAGCTCGCCGGCGGTCCGTCGCAAAAACAGGCGGCGGGGCAATGAGCACGGCGCTGCGGCATTTTCTCGATCTCAACGAGATTCCGACCAAGGAATTGCGCAACATGCTCGAGCTGAGCGTCGCCATGAAGGCGAAGCTGAAGGCGCAAGAAAACGGTGGCGCCAAGACCAGGAAGCCGCTCGAAGGCAAGACCTTGGCGATGATCTTCGAAAAGCCCTCGACGCGCACGCGGGTGTCGTTCGACGTCGGCATGCGCCAGCTCGGCGGCGAAGCGATCATGCTGACGGGCGCGGAAATGCAGCTCGGCCGCGGCGAGACCATCGCCGACACCGCGCGGGTGTTGTCGCGTTACGTCGATGCCATCATGATCCGCATCCTCAACCATGATGCGCTGTTGGAGCTCGCCGCGCACGCCACCGTGCCCGTCATCAACGGATTGACCCGGCGCTCGCATCCCTGCCAGGTGATGGCCGACCTGATGACGTTCGAGGAGCATCGCGGGCCGATCACGGGCCGCACCGTGGCGTGGACCGGCGACGACAACAACGTGCTGGCGTCATGGGCGCATGCGGCGGAGCGGTTCAAGTTCAAATTGAATGTCGCGACCCCGCCGCAGCTCGCGCCGAACAAGGCGATGAAGGACTGGATCAGGGCGACACAAGCCTCGATCGTGCTCGGCAACGATCCGGAATCAGCCGTCCGCGGCGCCGATTGCGTCGTCACCGACACCTGGTTTTCGATGGGCGACAAGGACGGCGAGTATCGTCACAATCTGCTGAAACCCTACCAGGTCAACGCCAAGCTGATGTCGCTGGCAAAGCCCGACGCGCTGTTCATGCATTGCCTGCCCGCCCATCGCGGCGACGAAGTCACCGACGAGGTGATCGACGGCCCGCAATCGGTGGTGTTCGACGAGGCCGAAAATCGCCTGCACGCGCAAAAGGGCATATTGGCCTGGTGTTTTGAGGCGGTGGCGTAGCGGTCCGCAAAAGAAATTGATCGTCGTCCCGGCGAAGGCCGGGACCCGTAACCAGCAATGTGTGTGTTAGCAAAAGCTGGGGCCGCAGCTCGATGCAACAACAGCCATTTGTGGTTATGGATCCCGGCCTTCGCCGGGACGACGCGTGGAGATATTTTCGCGACCCGCAAGCCCCCTTCCGATTTAACTCCACCGACCCCAGATAAAGCGCCATGACCGCACAATCCCCTGAGATAAAAATCTCACTTCAAACCCCGATCCGCGCGCCGTCGGCGGTTCCGGTCGACGATGCGGTGCTGCCGTTCGAGGTCAATGCGCTCGATCTGCGCGGCCGCCTGACCCGGCTCGGCCCCGCGCTCGACGATGTCCTGACCAAGCACGATTACCCGCCGGCGGTCGGCAAGTTGCTCGGCGAAGCCATCGTGCTCACGACGTTGCTCGGCTCGTCGCTGAAGTTCGACGGCCGTTTTATCCTGCAGACCCAGACCGACGGCCCGGTGTCGTTCCTGATCGTGGATTTTCAGGCGCCGGACCGCCTGCGCGCCTATGCGCGCTTCGATGCCGCCCGGCTGAAGGAAGGCCTCGATACCGGTGCGCTGTTGGGCAAGGGCCATCTTGCCATGACCATCGATCAGGGCCCGGACATGAGCCGGTATCAGGGACTGGTGGCGCTCGAGGGCGGCTCGCTGGAAGACGCCGCGCATGAATATTTTCAGCGTTCGGAACAGATCCCGACAAGGGTGCGGCTTGCGGTCGGCGAGGAATGGCGCGGCGGCGAGGGCGAGCGCCCCAAACATCGCTGGCGCGCCGGCGGCATGCTGCTGCAATTTTTGCCGAAGGCGCCGGAGCGGGCGCGGCAGGCCGATCTGCATCCCGGCGACGCGCCGGAAGGAAGCCTCACCCACACGGTCGAGGAAGACGACGCCTGGATCGAGGGCCAGTCCCTGATCTCTACCGTCCAGGATATCGAGCTGATCGATCCGGATTTGTCGGGCGAGCGGCTATTGTATCGCCTGTTTCACGAGCGCGGCGTCCGCGTCTTCCCGCCGCTGCCGCTGCGCGCGCAATGCTCCTGCTCGCGCGAGGCGGTGGCTGCCATGCTCGCAAGCTTCGCACCGGGTGACCGCGCCGACATGGTGAAGGACGGCAAGGTCGTCGTCACCTGCGAGTTTTGCTCGTCGGTCTATCAATTCACGCCGCAGGAAGCGGGCGTGGAATAGGGATTTTCAGCCTGCAACCTGCCATGAACCGCTCGACGAACGACACGAATGCACGCGCCCTGGTGCTGGCGAGGCGGCCCGTCGGATAGACCGCGGCCAGATTGGTCGGCGGCAAGGTCCAGTCTTCCAGAATCTCCACGAGCTTTCCGGATCGAAGCTCGGGCGAGAACGCCCACTCCGAACATACCCCTATTCCCAGGTCGCAATTCACGGCCTGCCGCAGGCCTTCTGCCGCGGTCACCTTCAACCGCCCCTGGAGAACCACCGACACCTCCTCATTGCCCTTCCGAAACGTGCAGGCTTGATCCCCACCGCCGCCGGTGTAAATGACCGTCTGATGGCCGATCAGTTCGCCGGGGAACATGGGGGTGCCATGGCGCCGAAGATACGCAGGCGTGGCCACCACGACGCGGCGGCCCTCGGCGATCCGGCGCGCGGTCATGTTCGAATCCGGCATCGGCCCGATTCGAAGCGCAACATCGATACCCTCATTGACGAGATCCACGACCCGGTCGTCGAGAACAAGCTCAACATCGAGGTCAGGGTGTTCGGCCAAAAACGCCGACAATTGAGGAATGACATGGAGCCGTCCAAAGAAAACCGATGTCGACACCCGCAGCTTGCCTGAGAGGCCGGACGCGCTCGCGCGCGCTGCCACCACGGCCTCGTCGGCCTCCTCGATCATCCGCCTCGCACGCTCATAGAAAATCCGGCCGGCCTCGGTCGGGACCACATTGCGTGTCGAACGCATCAAGAGGCTGACACCCAGCCATTCCTCAAGCTGGACAACAGCCTTCGATACGGCCGGCTGTCCGATACGCTGATGCCGAGCCACCGCCGAGAACGAGCCGGTATCGACGACCCGCACGAACATCTCCAGCGCCGTGAGCCTGTCCATTTAGCGCTCCATCAGGAAAAAGCCGCACCTTCCTGCGCCTTCTACCACGAAATGGAGGCGATGAGCGCAGTTACTGCCGCAGACTCTCACTGCGCCCATTTGCGGGCTCTGTCATCGCTTGTGAGCGCTGGCGTAATGCTTCGCTGACGCGCGCGCATGGTGTCTCGACGGCGCGCGCGCATATGAGCCGCCTACAGACGCCATCGCGCCGGTCCACGCGCTTCTGCCGGATCCAACGCCCAGGCTCTGGTAAAACGCCTGCATGCCGGGTTCCTGGACGGCCTGTTGTGCAATTGCCGGGGTCGCGATCGCCGCCGATAGAATCGCGGCCATGCTGAGAAGTTTGAACTTAGTCATTGTCGAATCCCTTCGGGTAATCGAACCGATGCCGAGAATGTGAACTTCGCCAACCCACGCGGGGGTTGTCGTGCAAGCTCGCCTTTATCTCGGGGAGATACGACCTGAACCGCGACTGTCAATGGAATGACAGGTGTCATATAACGGCATGGCTGAGATCTGCACCGCCGACGACCGTCAGTGCGGAAAGCGTGCCGAGACCGCTGGATAGGTTATGGAATGATCCGGTCGCGTCGAAAATCCGAAAACATCCGAAGAAACATCTCCTCGGTGTCCACCAGGTCGTGGAATCCGAAACGCCGAGCCTTGCTGGTGTCGGAGACGATATCGTAGTCGGAAGCGAATACGCCGTCCGGGTAGCCCCAGGCCGCGATCTCTTCGAAGCGGTATTTCTGCAATCCGTTCTGTTCCACGATCCGGTCCCATATCGGACCCTTGTCGGCCATCGACCGCGTCAGGTTGATGTGTCGCGGCGGCGCCAGCTCCATGTCGAAGAAATTGGCGAATCTGGGCCAGAGATTCTGCCACCTGACAAGATCGCTATTGGTGATGTTAAAAGCCTGGTTCGCGCATTTCGGATCGGTCGCCATCCACTCGACGGCCTTTGCCAGCAGCGCGGCGTCCGTGCATTGGTAGAGCGCGGTATAGGCTCCCGGCTTGCCCGGAAAGCTGAGCGGCAGCCGCAATGCCCTGCAGATGTTTGCATAGACGGCGATCGCCAGGGTCAGGTTCATCGGTCCTCCCGTGGAGAATCCGCAGACCGCGTGCGGACGTCCGACCGACCAGGTCCAGCGCTTGCCTTTCTGGAATTGTTCGAGAAAGTCCTGCTGGTCGTAATAGAAATTCGGCGGCATGTGCCGCGGATCGTCCTCCTTGGTCGGAGTCTTGTAGGGGCCGAGGTGGTTTCCGTACCACCTGGTGCCCTGAGAGAGATGGACATGCTCGAGCACTCCCGAGGCGGCCTCGACGGTCTTCACGAGGTTGAAGAACATGTTGGCGTTCGCCGACACCGTCTCGGTGGGATCGGCGCGCTCCGTGATCGCCAGATAGAACAGGTGGGAAATATCAGTGAGGGGGGCGAGTTTTGCCCGGCAGTCGGCCGGATCGAGAAGATCCACGGCGATATGCCTGTAGTTGCCGGGAACCTTCGGTTTGCGGCGCGACACCGCGACGATGTCCCAGCCGCCCTGCTCAAGCAGGTGAGTTAACATGTAACCGCCGGCCAGACCGGAGGCTCCCGTGACAAGCGCGGTACGCTTCGACTTCGACATCCGTCGTCTCTCCTTTACCTCGCGCCCCGAGACCGGGGCCGCAACTTCACTTCCGCCGCGCCGCCTGCGCTTCGGCCGATCAAACCTGACCTCTCAAACCTGGCCTCGCCCGCCGTCGACGAATAGTTCGATGCCCGTGACGAAACTGGAATCGTCCGAGGCCAGGAACACCGCGGCCTTGGCGACTTCGTCCGGCTCTCCTATGCGTCCCATCGGAATGGTGGCGACGATCTTTGCAATGAGGTCCGGGGGTTGGAGATCCACCAGGGGCGTTCTGATCGGACCCGGGCTCAGGACGTTCGAGCGAATGCGACGGTCCTTCAACTCCACGGTCCAGGTTCGCACCAGATTGCGAACCGCCGCCTTGGTCGCGCCGTAGGTACCGAAGGAAGCTGTGCCTTTGACGCTTGCGACGGAGCCGACGACGATGATCGACCCGCCATCGTTCATCAGCGGCAAGGCCTTTTGCACCGTGAACAGCGTGCCCTTGACGTTGAGATCGAAAAGCTTGTCGAAATGCTCCTCCGTGAGGGTTGCCAAGGGAGCGAATTCGCCGATGCCGGCATTGGCGACCAGGACATCGATCTTTCCCTTCGCCTTCACGGTCTCGTAGAGCAGGTCGAGGTCCGGCAGTCTGGAGACGTCCCCCCGAACCCCTGCGACGTTGCTGCCGATCGCCTTCACGGCCTCGTCGAGTTCCTTTTGGCGGCGGCCCGTGATGAAGACGTAGGCGCCTTCATCGACGAACCGCTTCGCCGTCGCGAAACCTATGCCGGCGGTGCCTCCGGTAACCACGGCCACCTTGCCCTGTAACTTGCGCACTATCGTCAGTCCTTTTGCTGGCTGATCTCGTCGACACGGTCGGTGTAGAAGGCGAGGTAATCCTTGATCTGCGCCATCGCTTCGAATGGGGCCTCGTACGTCCACACCGCATTGAGGGAGCGATCCCCGCCGGAGGGAATGCTGTAGTAGGAAGCGTCGCCCTTGTAGGGGCAATAGGTCGTGTGTTCGCTACGCCTGAGCGCGGCCATATCGACATCGCGACGGGGGATGTACTGCACGGGCGGATAGGACGCCTCGCGAAGGGTCAACGCGTCGCGTGTATCGGCGATAATCTTTCCGCCGACTTTCACCACGACGCGAGACCGGTTCGGTTCGATCGAAATCGGGTGATCGGGCCCCGGAATCTTGATTGGCTTGTCAGTCATGATCTGTCTCCTTTTGAATTGGAAGCGGGTCGTGTGAATCCTCAGGCGGTGACCAGTTCAGTGGTGGCTTGATTGCCCTCGGATGGAATCACGCCCCGGCCTTCCGGATCCTGATTGTCGGCACCACCCGAAACGCCGCGGTTAGCTGGCCGGCCGAGCGTCGCCCGGCCAGCCGACAGCTCCTGCGCGACCTCGGCCACTCGGCGGCCAAGGAACTCCGCGGTCCGAAGATCGGACGACGGCGGAGCGACGTCGCCGCTCTGGTCCATGTCAGCCTGGCCGGCCATCCCGAGCGTGTAGCTGTCGCGGTTGAGGATGTCCTCGTTGGTGTAGGAGCGATTATTCCCATAATTCATCCCGAGATTGACCCAATGCATCTGGTGCTGGGCCGCAAATGTCATCAGCTGGACCAGCGAGTTCTGCTTGTCGCCGCCGCGGGACGCGCCATTGGTGAAGCCTGCGGCGATTTTGCCCTCCCAGCGCTTCTCGGCATATTGAAGGCGCGAGGTCGCATCCATGAACGTTTTGAACGGTGCCGACAGGCTACCCATGTAAGTGGGCGCTCCCATGATGATGGCGTCTGCACCATCGAGAAGCTCCCATCGGGTGGGCGCCTGTTCCGCGGTGACAAGCTCTACGCTCGCGCCCTGGATGGCTGCTGCACCACGCGCGACTGCCTCGGCGATCTTCACGGTGTGACCATATCCGCTGTGATAGACGACGATGATTTTCACTGGAACTGACATATGGAAACGGTATCTCGGCGTCCAAAACTGCGTCACGTATTTCCCGCGATCAATCGGCAAAGCGATCGCCGAACATTGGCAGACCGCTCTTCGACTCCGCGCGAGTAGCCTCATCCTGGAGGACGTCCCAGTGTTCGGCCAACACCCCGTCGGCGATGCGAACGACGTCGGCGGCGATCCAGTTTCTCGGGCGTCCAGTGCCAGAGAATCGCCCGTGGATGATGACGAAGTCGCCTTCGGCCACGATCACGCCCGGCTCATAGTTGAGGGACGCAGGAGTGCTCTTGATGAGGTTGAAGAGACCTTCGCGGCCCGGCTCGATGTGGGCGCTGTGCTGGACGTAGTTGGACGACCAGAACCGTTCGGCAGCCGCATAGTCTCGCTTGTTGAACAAGGTGTCGAATGCCTCAAGGACGAGCGCCTTGTTCTTTGATTCCATGGACTGGTTCATTTCATTCTCCTGACGAGGCCTGTTTTGGGGACCGCAGCGGACTACGCAGCCATGCTGGATCGGCTCGAAATAGCGTCGTACCAGCGCTGCAGTGAACGGTGCTGTTGCGGAACAGAGACGTTGATCGCCTTGGCGGCGAAATCCACCGTCACCAGCGCGGTGATGTCGGCCACGGAGAATCGTTGGCCAGCCACGAACGGCGCCTCGGCCAAGCGGGTGTCGAAATCGGCGAAGAAATTGTTCACCCGGAGCTTGCTGCGCTCTGCCAATTCGGCAATCTGCTGGTAGTCGTGGGGCCCGGCGATCGCGCGACTTTTGAGGCCGGGCGCGGCATTGCGGATGGCTTCCATGACCGCGGCAAAACCGTCCAGTTCGGCACGCCGTTCCCACATCGCGACCTCAGCTTTTTCCTTCGCCGTCTCGCCGAGCAAGGGCGGCACCGGATGGGTTTCTTCAATGTACCGGCAGATCGCCGGCACTTCGCCGATAGCGGTGCCGTCTTCCAGCACCAGGGTGGGCACGACGCGGCGCGGGTTGATCGCGCGGTAGGCGTCGGAATGTTGCTCGCCTTTACCAAGATCGATTGTGACGAGGGGAATCGGGAGCCCCTTCTCGGCGAGGAATATGCGCACGCGCCGCGAATTGGGTGAGGAGGCGGCGTGGTAGAGTTTCATCGCGCTTCCTCCTCGGACAGGAACTGGGAAACGTGCTCGACGAACCGCTTGGGATACTGGTACTGCGAGCCGTGATTGGCGTCGGGATAGAGGATAAGCCGGGCGTCAGGCAGGTGCTGCTGCAGGATGAACGAGTTGACGGAGTAGATGATCACGTCCTTGCCGCCGTTCACGATCAGCGCTGGCTGGCGGATCGACTTCAGATAGTCGAACGGCTTCTCCCGCGGTGTGCCCCACTTGCTGATCGCCTCGATCTGGGCGGGCGCAACCTTCTCGTTGACCTCGGGATCGCGGTTCTCGCGGCGCAGCCGGAAGCGCTTGAGGAAGTCGCGGCCCGCAGCCTGGCTGTTCTCTGATCGCGTGAAATGCACGCGAAGCCAGAGATGATCGGGCTCGTCATAGCTGGCACCGAAGATTTCCTGCGCCTCCGGCGTGAGCGTGGCCATGCCCTCCCCGCCGCGCGGCCCGGTGCCGACCAGAACCAGCCGCCTCACGAGGTCGGGCGCCTGAAGGGCGATTTCCTGCGCGACAAAGCCGCCGATCGAAAAGCCGAGCACATCGACCTTCGTCAGCCTTAGCGCCTTGATGAACGCTACCGCGTTGGCGCCCATTTCCTCGATCCTGGTGGGCACCTCTCCAGAGGAACTGGATACGCCGGCGTTGTCGAACAGGATGACTTCGCGATCCCCGGCGAAACCGTCGGTCACTGCCGGATCCCAATGGTCCATGGTGCCGATGAAGTGCTGGTTGAAGACGATCGGCACGCCGGCTGCATTGCCAAAGCGGCGATAGGCAAAACGGATGCCGTCAGCCTCGACGAACTGCGTCGGCGCGGTCTGGTGACTGTGCTGGGCCATTGAGATTTCCTCTCGCGGTGGCGGAGCAAACCTCCGCTTCGCGGACCGGATCAGTTAGCGGCTTTTACCGCCGTCGACGTTGAGGACATGGCCGGTGATGTATGAAGCCTGGTCCGACGCGATGAAGACGATCGCGTTGGCAAGCTCCTCCGAGAGGCCGAGGCGGCCCATTGGAACAGTCGTCACCAGAGCCGCCTTGTTTTCCGGCGTGCCCGTAAAGCGGGTCAACATGCCGGTGTCGGTCGGACCAGGTGCGACGACGTTCACACGGATTCCCGACCTGGCGATCTCGAGCGCCACCGACTTGGTGATGCCTTCGACGGCGTGCTTGCTGCCGGTATAGATGGAGGCCCCTGCCGCACCCTCGTGGCCGTAGGTCGAGGAGATATTGATGATGCTGCCGCTACCCTGGGCCTGCATGACGCGCACTTCGTGTTTCATGCTCAGGATCACGCCGAGGACATTGGTGTCGAACGTCGCGGCATAGCTATCCGCGGTCTGGTCCGTGATCGGGCCGGGCCGGCCTTCGGTACCGGCATTGTTCACCGCGACATCGAGGCGGCCAAACCGCGCCACGGTCTTGTCGACCAGGGCGCGGACGTCATCCTCCTTGCGGACGTCGGCGTTGATGAACTCGGCTTCCGAACCGAAGGAGCGCAGCTCCTTGACCAGCGCGTTGCCGGCCTCGTCACGCCGACCGGCAACAATCACCTTCGCGCCGGTCTTGGCAAAAGCGAGCGCGGCGGCACGCCCGATGCCGGTGAGCCCACCTGTGATCAAGACAACTTGAGTGCTCATCGTACGATCCTGTGTTGGGCCGTCCGCAAACCCGGCGGCGTTTCGTTGGAGCCGAGCTATCCATTCACCGCGTCGCCAGAAGGCGCGGAAAGGGATATGGCTTATTCCAAGGGAGCCCTAAGTGAGCAGGCTCGCCGCGCCGGAAATCGTGCACGCGCCGTCGAGGGCCGCCCGGAGGCGATGCGCGGCGGAAGAAAATTCTTCCGTGATTTCAAGCTGATTTGGGTCGTCCAGATCTCTTTGCAAAAATATTCCGCTTCGTGATTTGCCCAAATCACCCATAAGACTCACGCCATCCCGTCCCACACAGAGGGGCGTTTCGCGATCGTCACGAACGTTGGAACGGGATGCGGTGGACGCGGATGCGCTCTTGACGAACGGCGCTCAAGCGGACGGCGAAGACGTGTGGTCCTGACACCCCGACGCTGGTGTCAAGTTCGCGAAAGGCAACTTTCGCGGGCGACGGTGGCAAAAGAGCCCGGTCACCGGGGAGAGCGCGATATAAGCCGTAAACCATTGCGTGGGGAATGCCGGGTGATTCCGGTGTGACCTGACTAACGCGTGTGCGCTCTCACACTATCATTGCACACGCGGCTATCGGGCGCATCGGGCGCCCGGCATTCCCTGCGCCCTCTGAATGGAGAGGGCGGGAATCAAGAGCAAAACTCGGGCGCCAATGCGCTGCGAGATCGCGAAGCTGTAGCTGTTTGAAATTCGAATCGTTCGCACCTCCTCGGTGTCATCGTCCGCGAAGGCGGACGATCCAGTATCCCAGAGACGGAAGCGAGAGAGCCGAGAAGCCGCGGCGTACTGGATACCCCGCTTTCGCGGGGTATGACGAGCCAGTGGCTGGAGGGTTACCCCTTCGGCAATTTCGCCTTCAGCGCATACAGCGCCTCCAGCGCCTCGCGCGGCGACATCTCGTCGGGATGCAGTGCCTTCACGGCTTCCACGAGCCGTTCGGCCTCGCTTGGCGGCGCCGGTTCGGCGGCGGCGCGGGACGGCACGGCGAACAACGGCAGATCATCGGCCAAGGCGCGCGCGGTCTGGCCGCGGTCCTGGGCTTCCAGTTTTGCCAATACCGATTTGGCGCGGGCGATCACCGGCGGAGGCAGGCCTGCGAGTTTTGCAACCTGAATGCCGTAGGAGCGGTCGGCCGAGCCCGGCAGCACCTCGTGCAAGAACACCACGTCGCCCTGCCACTCCTTGACCCGGACCGTGGCGTTGAACAGCCGCGGCAGTTTTGCCGACAACGCCGTGAGCTCATGATAATGCGTGGCGAACAGCGTGCGGCAGCGATTACTCTCATGCAGATGCTCGATCGCGGCCCACGCAATCGACAATCCGTCGAAGGTCGCGGTGCCGCGGCCGATTTCGTCCAATATCACCAGCGAGCGCTCGCTGGCCTGATTGAGGATGATTGCGGTCTCCACCATCTCGACCATGAAGGTGGAGCGGCCGCGTGCCAGATCGTCCGCCGCGCCGACGCGCGAAAACAGGCGGTCGACAATACCGATCCGCGCCCGCGAGGCCGGCACGAAGCTGCCGACCTGCGCCAGCAGCGCGATCAGCGCGTTCTGGCGCAGGAAGGTCGATTTGCCCGCCATATTGGGGCCGGTGATCAGCCAGATCTGGCCGGCCCCCACCCTACCCTCCCCCGCCTGCGGGGGAGGGTAGGGTGGGGGTACCGGCGAGAGGTCGCAGGTGTTGGCGATGAACGGCTGGCCGTCGCGCTTGAGCGCCTGTTCGACCACGGGATGCCGGCCGCCCTCAATGGCAAAACCGAGCGAAGTATCGACCTCGGGCCGCACGTAATTGTCGTCGACGGCGAGTTTTGCCAGCGCGGTCGCAACGTCGAGAATGGCAAAGGCATGCGCTGCGGCACGGAGATCATCGCTCGCGGCCGTGGCAAGCGCGCACAGCCGCTCAAAAATTTCAAGCTCGAGCCCAAGCGCACGGTCGCCGGCGTTGGCGATCTTGGCCTCGATCTCGCCGAGTTCGGCGGTGGTGAAGCGAACCTGGCCGGCCAGCGTCTGTCGGTGAATGAAGGTCGCGTTCAAGGGTGGCGCCATCAGCTTGTCGCCGTGCTGCGCGGTGACCTCGACGAAATAGCCGAGCACATTGTTGTGCCGGATTTTCAGGCCTTTGACGGAGGTCTCCTCGGCGTAGCGCGCCTGCATCGCGGCGACGACCAGGCGCGAGGCGTCACGCAGATTGCGGGTTTCGTCCAGCGCTGCTTCATAGCCTTCGCGCACAAAACCGCCATCGCGTTTGATCAAGGGCAGTTGTTCGGCGAGCGCGCGTTCGAATTCGCGGGCGAGATCGCGCGAGGGACGGCGCAGCACCTCCATGACCGCGATGATTTCGGCCGGCGGACCGTCAAGGCGTTGAAGCTGCGCCAGCGCGGCATCGGCCGCAACAATGCCGTCGCGAAGACCTGCCAGATCGCGCGGGCCACCGCGCCCGACCGACAGGCGCGCCAGCGCGCGCGACATGTCGGGCGCCGCGCGCAGCGTGGCGCGGACATCGTCGCGCACGGCGCTGTCGGCGACAAAGGTCGCGATCGCATCCAGCCGCCGCGCTATGCCAGCGCTGTCGGTGAGCGGCGCGGCCAGCCGTTGCGCCAGAAGCCGCGATCCCGCGGGCGTCACGGTGCAGTCGATGGCGTCGAGCAAGGAGCCGCGCCGCTCGCCGGCAAGCGTGCGCGTCAGTTCGAGATTGGCGCGCGTTGCCGGATCGATCGCCATGGTGGTGCCGCTGGCTTCGCGCGATGGCGGCGACAGCGGCGGGCGCTTTCCGACCTGGGTGCGGTCGATATAGGTGACGGCCGCGGCCGCGGCGGTCGCCTCCAGCCGCGACATTGCGCTGAGGCCGTCCATAGTGGCGACGGCAAAATAATCGCACAGCCGCCGTTCGGCGGTGGCACTGTCGAAGACATCGCGGGTCAAGGGTGTCACGGCCGGCAATTCGCGAAGCAGCGGCCCCAATTCAGGATCGCCATAGAGCGCGTCGGTGACGATGACCTCATTGGGATTGATGCGCGACAGCGTGGCCGCGAGTTCGCCGGTTGCGCATTCCGTGACAATGAATTCGGAGGTGGAGATATCGATCCAGGCCAGGCCAATGCGGTCGCCGCCCGCGGAGGCCCGCGCCCGCGCGATCGCCAGCAGATAATTATTGGCCCGCGCGTCCAGCAGCGTGTCTTCGGTCAGCGTGCCCGGCGTCACCAGCCGCACCACGTCGCGGCGCACCACGCTCTTGTTGCCGCGGGCGCGGGCTGCTGCCGGGTCCTCGGTCTGTTCGCAGACGGCGACGCGGTGCCCTGCCTCGATCAGGCGATGCAGATAATCCTCGGAGCGTTCCACCGGCACGCCGCACATCGGGATATCCATGCCCTGATGCCTGCCGCGCTTGGTCAACACAATGCCGAGCGTCTTGGAGGCGATCTCGGCATCCTCGAAGAACAGCTCGTAAAAGTCGCCCATCCGGTAGAACAAGAGCAATCCGGGATTGGCGGCCTTGATCTCGAGGTATTGTTCCATCATCGGCGTGACGCGCGCGGGCGGCTCTGCCGCGGGCGCGTCGTCGGTGGATGGGGGGAAAGATTGCTGGATCGTCATCGCGGCCGCAAACTACAAAATTTTGGCGCCCGGTCCTATCGCTTTGCCGTCGCCGCGCCTGTTTTCCACCCCCTCGAGGGCATGACCGACCTCACGCGAATGCGCGGCCACGTGCGCCGCGATCAATTGACCTGCCGCCGACGCGCTCCTAAAACTCGCCATCAATTCGGCTGTCCGGCGTGGGAACGCGGCTTACAGGGAGAATTTCAATGGGCGATGTCTTCATTTGCGATGCCGTGAGAACCCCGATCGGCCGCTTCGGTGGTTCGCTCGCCAAAGTGCGCGCCGACGATCTGGCGGCGGCCCCGATCAAGGCGCTGATGGCACGCCATCCCAAGCTCGATTGGTCCGCGGTCGACGAGGTCTTTTTCGGCTGCGCCAACCAGGCCGGCGAGGACAACCGCAACGTGGCGCGGATGGCGCTGCTCCTGGCGGGCCTGCCGGAGACGGTTCCCGGCCAGACGCTCAACCGCCTTTGCGCCTCCGGGCTTGACGCGGTCGGTGCCGCGGGCCGCGCGATCCGCGCCGGCGAGATCGATTTTGCCATTGCCGGCGGCGTCGAATCGATGACGCGGGCGCCGTTCGTGATGGGCAAGGCGTCTGAGGCGTTTTCGCGCTCGGCCGAGATTTTCGACACCACCATCGGCTGGCGCTTCATCAATCCCCTGATGAAGGCGCAATATGGCGTCGATGCGATGCCGGAGACCGGCGAGAATGTCGCCGAGGAGTTTCAGGTGTCGCGCGCCGATCAGGACGCGTTCGCGATCCGCTCGCAGCAGCGTGCGGGTAAAGCAATCGCCGCCGGTTATTTTGCCGAAGAAATCACGCCGGTCTCGGTGCCCGGCGGCAAGGCCGGACCCATTACGGTCGACAAGGACGAACATCCCCGTCCCGAAACCACGCTTGAGGGCCTGACGAAATTAAAACCGATCGTGCGCAATCCCGGCACGGTGACGGCCGGCAATGCGTCGGGCGTCAATGACGGCGCCGCCGCGATGATCCTCGCCTCTGAGGCCGCGGTGAAGCGGCATGGACTTACACCCCGCGCGCGGATTTTGGGCCTCGCCTCGGCAGCAGTCCCGCCACGCATCATGGGCATCGGTCCGGTACCGGCGACCCGCAAATTGATGGAACGGTTGGGCTTCAAGATCAGCGATTTCGATCTGATCGAGCTCAATGAAGCCTTCGCCAGCCAGGGTATCGCCTGCCTGCGCCAGCTCGGCGTCAGGGACGATGCCGATTTCGTCAATCCGCATGGCGGCGCCATCGCGCTCGGCCATCCGCTCGGCATGAGCGGCGCCCGGCTCGCCATGACCGCGGTCCACGGGATGGAAAAGCGCGGCGGAAAACGGGCGCTGGCGACGATGTGCGTCGGCGTCGGCCAGGGCGTCGCCATGGCGATCGAAAAGCTGAACTGAATGTTCGCCTCCGGAACCGCCCGCGGGCTTTTCCGGGTTAGTTATATACTATAATGATCGGGCGGAGATGCGGCCCGGTTCCGGGAGAGGTAAGGAACTTGTCATGACCCTCGTTTATCCCGTCGCCAGCAACGCGGTGAATCCGGCGTTTTTGTCACCGGGCTACAAGAGTTCGATAAAGCGCGCGCCGCAAAAGCCGCTGATCCCGATGCGCCACACGCTGTCGGAATTGACCGGGCCGGTCTATGGCCACGAGACGGTGCGCGAGAACGACAGCGATCTCACCACCCAGCATAAAGGCGAGCCGCTCGGCGAGCGCATCATCGTGCACGGCCATGTGCTCGATGAAGATGGCCGCGGCGTGCCGAATACACTGCTCGAGATCTGGCAGGCCAATGCCTGCGGCCGCTATATCCACGTCCGCGACCAGCACCCCGCGCCGCTCGATCCGAATTTCACCGGCGCCGGCCGCGCGCAATCCGATAGCGAAGGCTACTACAAGTTCGTCACGGTAAAACCCGGCGCCTATCCCTGGGGCAACCATCACAATGCCTGGCGTCCGGCCCACATCCACTTCTCGGTGTTCGGCCATGCCTTCATCTCGCGGCTGGTGACGCAGATGTATTTCCCGGGCGATCCGCTGTTCGAGTTCGATCCGATCTTCAATTCGGTGCCGGACCAGAAGGCGCGGCTGCGGATGGTGTCGTCGTTCGACCTGGAAAACACCCAGCCGGAATGGGCGCTGTGCTACCGCTTCAACATCGTGCTGCGCGGTCATGGCGCTACGCCAATGGAGACCAAGTAGTGCAAAAGGGGATCACGCCGTCGCAGACTGTCGGTCCGTTCTTCAAATATGGGCTGACGCCGGACGGCAAATACGACTGGAACGACGCCTTCACCAATAACCTCGTTACCCCCGATACCTCCGGCGAGCGCATCCGGGTCGAGGGACGGGTGTTCGACGGCGACGGCCAGCCGGTGCCGGATTGCATGCTGGAGATCTGGCAGGCCGATGCGCAGGGCCGCTTTGCCGATCCGCAGGACAAGCGCGCGCTGCCGAATTCGAAATTCCGGGGTTTTGGACGCTGCGGCACCGACGGAAACGGCGACTACGGCTTCGACACCATCAAACCGGGCTCGGTGCCCGATCCCGACGGCAAGGCGCAGGCGCCGCATATCCTGCTTGCGGTGTTCGGCCGCGGCATGCTGATGCATCTCTATACGCGGATTTATTTCGACGGCGAGACGGCCAATTCCGCCGATCCCGTGCTGGCGCTGGTGCCGCGAGATCGCCGCGCCACCCTGATCGCGGCGCGCGAGCCCGGCAGCGGCAACGCGGTCTATCGTCTCGACATCCGCCTCCAGGGCGACAACGAGACGGTGTTTTTCGATATTTGATGATACGATATTCCGGCGTTCTCCGACCCCTCGCCGGAAAGCCCCGTCATGGCGACAGACGCCTTGCCGTCAGCGGCAAATGCCGACCATCTTACGACCGCGCTCCGCAAGGCCGGCGTGCTGAGGGACGGCTGCGTCAGCGATGTCGCGCTGGAAAATCCACACCACACGATCCTGTCGCACATCGTGCGATTGAAACTGACCTATGACGGCGCTGCCACCGGCGCACCGCCGTCGCTGTTCCTCAAAAGCGCGCACAAGGACCGGCTGGACCGGTCGTGGGTCGGCGGACGCGAGGAAGTCGCGTTCTATCTGAAGGTCGCGCCTCGCCTGCCGGCGGGTGTCGTTCCCCGATGTTTCGACGCCGATTGGAACGCTGAGACCAATGTATGGCATCTCCTGCTCGAGGATCTCGGCGAAACCCACGTGACCGCCACGGTCTGGCCCTTGCCGCCGACCTTCGATCAATGCGGGGCCGTCGTGGAAGCGCTGGCGCGCGTGCATGCCGCGTGGTGGAACCATCCGGACCTCGGCACCGCCGTGGGATCATGGCTTGATTCGGACGCGCTCGAGCAAAATCGGCAAATGTTCCTGGAGAGTTTTGCCCGCTTCGCCGATCAATTGGGCGATCGCATTCCGCTTGAACGGCGCACGCTCTTCCATCGGCTGCTCGATGCGATGCCCCGGTTCAGGCAACGTTATCTGTCGCATCGCGACGTGACGGTCGTTCACGGCGACGCCCGTGTCTGGAATTGCCTGTTGCCGCGCGATGGCGAAGGGGGCGGCGCAAGATTTTTTGACTGGGACAGCTGGCACATCGATGTCTCTTCGAGCGACCTCGCCTACATGATCGCGATGCACTGGTATCCCGATCGCAGGCAGAGTTACGAGCGGCCGTTGCTGGACCGCTACCACGCCGCGCTGTTGGCGCACGGCGTCAAGGGCTACGATCGCCGCGCGCTGCAGGACGACTACCGGCTATCGGTGTTGTTGCGCGTCATGACGCCGGTGTGGCAGTGGGCGGCCAACATCCCGCCGGTGACCTGGTGGAACAATCTGGAGCGGATTTTCATGGCGGTCGACGATCTCAACTGCCGGGAGCTGCTGGGGTGAGACGCGGCGCGTCGTGCCGCTACTCCATCACCGCATGTTCCGGCGCCTGGGTCTGCTGGCGCAGCGCGGCCTTGGTCGAGCCGATCATGATCGCCAACGGAAGCACGCACAGCGTGAACATCATCACCATCTGGTAGTCCTGCGAGAAGGCGATGATCTGCGCCTGCAGGCCGACCATCACATCCGCCAGCGCGCGGCCGGCGTCGGTGTTCAGGTCGATCATGCCGCGCACATCCGGCATCTGCATGGCGTGATTGAACGGGTTGATGTGCTCCGACAGCACCGCGTAGACCCGCCGCGAGCCTTCCGTCAGCTGCGCGATGACGACCGAAATCCCGATCGAAGAGGCGACGTTGCGCATCAGGGTCAGCATCGAGGTACCATCGGTGCGCAGATGATTGGGCAGCGTCAGGAACGCGACCGTGCTGAGCGGCACGAACACCAGGCCGAACCCAAAACCTTGCGCGATCGAGACGACGACGATCTCCGGCACGCCGGTCTGATCGGTCCAGCCGGTCATGTAAAACAGCGAAAAACAGGTCAGGCTCAGCCCTGCGACGATCAGCGTGCGCGCCTCGAAATATCGCATCATCCGCCCGACCAGCATCATCGCAACGAACGTGCCGCAGCCGCGCGTCGCCAGCAGCAGGCCGGCGGTGATGATGGGATAGCCGATCACGTTTTGTAAAAACGGCGAGGACACCGCCATGGTCGAGAACAGCACGAGCCCCATCACCGCCATGAACACGCAGCCACCGACAAAATTCCTGTCCTTGAAGATCGAGAACTGGATGAACGGCTTTGAGGTCGTCAGCGAATGGGCGAAGAAGTAGTAGAAGCCCACCGCCGAGACGATGAACTCGCCGATGATTTCGTTGGATTCCAGCCAGCCGAGCTGCTCGCCGCGGTCGAGCGCGATCTGCAAGGATCCGATGCCGACCGCGAGCGCCGCGAAGCCGAACCAGTCGAACCGCATGGACAGGTCTTTTCGCGTTTCGTCCATGAAGACGAGCAAGCCGAGCACGGTGAAGATGCCGAACGGTATGTTCACGAAGAACACCCAGTGCCAGGAATAAGTCTCGGTCAGCCAGGCGCCCAGCGAGGGTCCCATGATCGGGCCCATCATCACGCCCATGCCCCAGATCGACATTGCCTTGGCGCGCTCGTGCAGCGCATAGGAGTCGAGCATCACCGCCTGCGACAACGGCACCAGCGCCGCGCCGAATATGCCCTGCAGCAGGCGAAACAGCACCATCTGGTTGATGTCCTGCGCCAGCCCGCACAGCACCGAGGCGACGGTGAAGCCGCCGGAGCAAATGATAAAAATCCGCTTGCGGCCAAAACGGTTGGCGATCCACCCCACCGGCGCGGTCATGATCGCGGCTGCGACGATATAGGAGGTCAGGACCCAGTTGATCTGGTCCTGCGAGGCCGACAGCGAGCCCTGCATATAGGGCAGTGCGACGTTGGCGATGGTGGTGTCCAGCGCCTGCATGATGGTCGCGGTCATGGCGCAGATCGTCACCATGTTCCGGCGCAGGCCGGGAACGGCGATCGGCGCCGCTGCGGCCGTGCTCATGGCGCCTAGTCCTCGTCCTTTGCCGCCGCGGCCGGCGCGAAGCCGAGCAGGGAAGCGAGCGAGCGGCGATGACCGGTGTCGATCGTGGTATAGGCGCTCATGCCGGCCTTCAGCTTTCGGACGTATTTATCGTTGCTGTCGAAATAGATCCGCACCGGCACGCGTTGCACCACTTTGACAAAATTGCCGGTGGCATTCTGCGGCGGCAGGATCGCGAATTGCGCGCCGGTTCCGGGGGAAAGCGAGCCGACGCTGCCCTTGAAGACATGATCCGGGAAGGCATCGACGTCGACGGTGACGGGCTGCCCGACCGCAACATAGGTAAAATCCGATTCCTTCGGATTAGCATCGACCCACGGTTTTGAGGTGTCGATGACAGAGAACACCGGGCTGCCCGCCATGACATAGCGGCCGAGCTGGATCTGGTCGACCTGGGTCGCGATGCCGGCCATCGGCGCGCGCATCACGGTGTGATCGAGATTGCGCTCGGCCTGCTCCAGCGCCGCCTTGGCCTGGGCATAGGGCGGGAATTGTTCGAGCGGCAAATCAGGATCGCCCAGTAACTGGGTTTTGGACGACGAAAGCTGCTGCTTGAGGAACTGGGCTTGCGCGCTCGCGGTGACAAGCGCGGTCGCCGCATTGTCGAGGTCGAGCTGCGAGCCGAAATTGCTTTTGGCGAGCGAGGTCTTGCGGTCGACGTCGCGCCGCTTCAGGTCGACGCCCTGCTGCGCCAGCTCGAGCATGTCGCCGTAGATCTTTACGTTGGCCTTCAGATTGTCATAGGACGTGTGGGCCTGGTCGAGGGTGGCCGTGGCCTGCGCCACGGCAAACTGAAACGGCACCGGATCGATCTCGAACAGCACGTCGCCCTCGTTGACCTGCTGGCCTTCCTTCACCACGACCTTTTCGATCTTGCCGGAAATGTCCGGCGTGATCAGAACCTTTTGCGCGCCGACATAGGCATCGTCGGTGGTCACGTAGCGCCCGCCGTTGAGATAGAAGGTCAATCCCCCAATCACCGCTACCAGCGGCAACACCACCAGCAGCAGCGCGCGGCGGTAGCGCCGCATGCCGGCCATCAGGCGACGGCGCGGCTCGGCGGCAAGTTTGGTCCGCGGTTTTGCGGACGGATTGCCCTTCTGCTCGGGCGGAAATTTCAGGACCGGATCAGCCATAACGCTGCTCGTTCTTCGGCGGTTCCGCCGGCGCATTTTGTATCGCGTTTCGCACGTTTTCCTTGATGGCCTCCAGTTGGGCGAGCAGGCGGTGGGCGTCGGCGGGACCGATGTCTCCGAGCGCGGTCGCTGTCAGTTCAGAACGCAGCCCGCTCAATTTGCCGAGTAATGGTCGCGCCGCTTTTCGCAGATAGAGGCGGTTGACGCGGCGGTCACTCTCGTCGCCGCGGCGTTCGATCCAGCCATTGTCGCACAGCTTGTCGATCAGCCGCGTCAGCGTGATCGGCTGCATTTCCATGAGTTCCGCGAGTTCCGACTGCTTCACGCCCTCGCTGCGTTCGACTTTCGCCAGCACCGCCCATTGTGCGCGGGTGATGCCATAGCGCGCGGCTCCCTTGTCGGCATAGGCGCGCACCAGCCGTTGCAATTCGCCGAGCGTAAACAAGAAGTTCATATCCACGGAACCGCGGGCCATGCGGGTCGCCTCCATAAGCTTGCGATATAATAAGCTTGCTTATGAATTCTGTATGGCGGGTTAATGGAGGGCTGACCCGCTGGCAACACATGGCTCGATCCCGGAAGACGCAGGCCTGTCGATGGAATCAGGGGGTTTCGTGCTAGATTGCCGCGCCGCGGTGTCCTATCCAGATTAGGCGGATGGTAACAGCCGCGTTACATCATGGCCGCAATGACGCTGACAAAAGAGACCTTCCCCGCACCTGATCACGATCACGGCCGCTGTGCCGCGGACGCGCTCGATCATGCCGAGCGGGTCTGCAAGCTGCGGGCGCAGAAATTCACGCCGATCCGCCGCCAGGTGTTGCAGGCGCTGTTGTCGAGCCACCGCCCGCTCGGCGCCTATGAGGTAATCGACGAGCTTGCGAAATCGATGCCGCGGCCGGCGCCGATCACGGTCTACCGGGCGCTGGATTTTCTGATGGAAAACGGCCTCGTCCACCGCATCGAAAGCCGCAACGCCTATCTCGCCTGCGCCCATGATCATGACACAGCCGCCATGGTGGCGTTCCTGATTTGCGACGCCTGCGGCTCGGTCGGCGAGATTCCGGCCGCCCCCGTGGCGCAAAGCCTCAACGCCGCCGCCCGAGCAACGGGATTTGCGCCGAAATTGTCTGTGGTCGAGATCACAGGCACCTGCTCCCATTGCCAGAAATAACAACACGGCGCTAAGCCGGCTACGAGGGGTCATGTCTTCAAAGGAAATGCGGATCAGTTCGGCCGGGCGTCCGCTCAGCGCCGGCGCCATCGCGCTGATGCTGATGCTCTGCCTGAGCTGGGGGTTCAACCAGATCGCGGTCAAGCTCGTCCTGCCTGATATCCCGCCGATGCTGCAGGCGATGATCCGCTCCATCTGCGCGCTGCCGGTGCTGCTGTTGATCGCCCGGCTGCGCGGCGCCAAGATTTTTATGCGCGACGGCACGCTTGGCGCGGGCCTGTTCGCGGGAGTGTTGTTCGGCCTCGAATTCGTGCTGATCTATCGCGGCCTGCTCTTGACCTCGGCGTCGCGCGCGGTGGTGTTTCTCTATACCGCGCCGTTTTTCGTGGCGCTCGGCTCCTATCAGTTCCTCGGCGAACGGCTGCGCGCCTCGCAATGGGGCGGCCTTGCGTTGAGCTTTGCCGGCGTCGCGCTCGCGATCGGCGTGCCGCAGGCCAATGTCGATGCCAACGTGCTGTGGGGCGACCTGTTGATTATCGGCGGCGGCGCGATGTGGGCGGCGACCACGATCATTGCCAAAGCAACCGCGCTGCGCCGGGCGCCGCCTGAAAAAGCGCTGGGATACCAGGTCGCGATGTCGATCCCGATCCTGGCCTTTGCGGCCTGGGTTTCCGGCGAAACCCTTACCCGGTTTCCCGGCCCCCTGGCCGTCTCGCTGATGGCTTATCAGGCCGTTTGGGTGGTCGGATTGACCTTTTTGCTGTGGTTCGCGCTGGTACAGCGCTATTCCGCCAGCAAATTGTCGGCATTTACCTTCATCACCCCTTTGTTTGGGGTCGTGGCTAGCTATTTCATCCTCCATGATACCCTGACGCTGGCCTTCGGCGCCGCCGCGCTGCTGGTGATTTCAGGGCTTTATCTTGTCAATCGCCCGTCCCCGGTGGTTCCGGTCCCCACTGATCCATTGCTGACTGTCACCAAAACCTGATATTTGAGACCCCCATGAACAAGCCAATCAAGCCACCGCAAGACGACGTTGCCGGCCCGAGCGACCGGCGCAAAACCACCCAGGTCATGGTCGGCGATGTCGCCGTCGGTGGCGGCGCCCCGATCGTGGTGCAGTCGATGACCAACACCGACACCGCCGATGTCGCGGGCACCGTGGCGCAGGTCGCGGCCCTTGCACGGGCCGGCTCCGAATTGGTGCGGATCACGGTCGACCGCGACGAGGCGGCGGCAGCCGTTCCCCATATCCGCGACGGCCTGCGCAAGCGCGGCATCACCACGCCCCTGATCGGCGATTTCCATTATATCGGCCACAAGCTGTTGGCCGAATATCCGGCCTGCGCGGAGGCGCTCGACAAATACCGCATCAATCCCGGCAATGTCGGCTTCAAGAACAAGCGCGACACGCAATTCGCCGACATCATCGAGATCGCGAACAAGAACGACAAGCCGGTGCGCATCGGCGCCAATTGGGGTTCGCTCGACCAGGAACTCCTCACCAAACTGATGGAAGACAACGCCGAGTCGCCCGATCCGCTCGATGCCCGCGCGGTGACGCGGGAGGCGATGGTGCAGTCGGCGATGTTGTCGGCCAAGCGTGCCGAGGAACTCGGCATGCCGAAGAACCGCATCATCCTGTCGGCAAAAGTCTCCGCCGTGCAGGATCTGATCGCGGTCTATCAGGAGCTGGCGCGGCGCTCGGACTACGCGATCCATCTTGGCCTCACCGAGGCCGGCATGGGCTCGAAGGGTATCGTGGCCTCTTCGGCGGCGCTCGGCATTCTCTTGCAGGACGGCATCGGCGACACCATCCGCATTTCGCTGACGCCAGAGCCCGGCGGCGATCGGACGCTGGAGGTGCAGGTCGCGCAGGAACTGCTGCAGACCATGGGTTTCCGCACCTTCGTGCCGCTAGTCGCGGCATGCCCGGGCTGCGGCCGCACCACCTCGACCACCTTCCAGGAACTGGCGCGCTCGATCCAGGATTTCATCCGCGACGAAATGCCGAGCTGGAAGACGCAATATCCCGGCGTTGAGGCGCTCAACGTCGCGGTGATGGGCTGCATCGTCAACGGCCCCGGCGAATCCAAGCATGCCAATATCGGCATCTCGCTGCCCGGCACCGGCGAGACCCCGGCCGCGCCGGTATTTGTCGACGGCCAGAAATTCCGCACCCTGCGGGGCCCGACGATTGCCGCCGACTTCAAGGCGCTGGTGATCGACTATATCGAGCAGCGCTACGGCAGCGGCGCCAAGCCGACGGCGGCGGAGTAAATTGCGTTGGATCGCTATCTCTGCCGCGCGCGAGTCGCGGCCATAGAATAGTAATCTGTCCTACGTTTTTTTGGTGCTCGCATCACTCAATTGCCTGAGCGACGCATATGGACAATTACGAGAATCCAAAGCCGGGCAAGACTTACATTAGTCAACTACGAAATTGCTGAAAAAGAGATCGCTCTAGGCAACGGTTTCAACGAACGCGCGGGACTTGCAATTATTATTTGATTCCATCGTAGCGGACGTCAGCGGCACATACCAAGCCCGTCTCTCAGCAAGCAATCGTGCTGACTTGGCCATCCTCTCCATATTTCAGCAGCAGGCGATCCCGTGTAATCAACGTCGCACCGAGGTCGCGCGCGGTCGCCAATATGATGCGGTCTGCCGGATCGCGCGGCGGCGTGCCCGGCAGGAATGACGAGGCGATCAATATGTCTGGGGAAAGCTCGGCGAGCCGCATCCCCTGCACGTTGAGGAGACGAGCAAACCACCGTTGTGGCGTCATCAACAGGTTCAGTCGATTGCGCGAGACGAGAAGGCCAACCTCCCATGCGGTGATTGGCGACACAAATACCACCCCCGCCGCCTGGTGGGCGGCGTTTAGGGCCTCTTCCGCGCGCCGCGTAAGCTGTTCATTGAGCGAGATCCAAATTGCCGCGTGGGTGTCGAGCAAAAGTGGCTGCATGTCAGTCGTCATAGACCTTGCCCCAATCGGGATCGGCTGGTTCTGTGAGGTCGACACCCGGCGGAATCAACGTAACGTCCTTTAATGCGCCGAACAGTGGATGGCGTTCACCTTTCTGAACGGGAGGAAGCGCCGAAGTCTCAGCCGCTTTCGGATCGATCCGGCGAAACACGACCTTGCGGGATTTCACATCCACCTGCTCGGTTCGAAATCCGGCGCTCAGCCAGACTTTGGTCATGACGTTGTTTGACGGATTGTTGCTCCACCAGGCCGGATATTGAGGGGAATTCGGGGGCAGCTTGCCTCCGATGACCCGTTCAATTTCTGCAAACGTCATGGGCACTTCCTTGCTCCGCTGTGCTCGGAGGAATTCGCCTAAACGGGTGTATTTGCCCATGAACCGCGTCCTTTCGCATCAATGTAGACTACTAAGTCTTTAACAGTTGTCAAGGTATTTAACTGCTACTTATCACCAAAAACCGTTGCCGCATTGCACTTCGCCGCACTCGGGCTACGATGGTCTCCAACAAGAACAACTGGAGAAACGCACATGTCCTCGCTGGCCAGCAAGCAGGGACCGCGCTATCGGCACACCGCCGGCGAGAGCGAGCCCTTTGAGACCATCGGCGTCGAAAAACTCACACCCGTCATCGGCGCGGAGATATCGGGCGTCGATATCGGCAAGCTCGTTTCCGGCGATGCGCGCTCCAACCGGCAGATGGACGAGATCCATCGCGCGCTCGCGGAAAATCTCGTGATCTTCTTCCGCGATCAGCACATCACCCCACAACAACACCTCGCCTTCGGGCGTAAATTCGGCGAATTGCACATTCACCCCGCCGCGCCCCATGAGGGCGACGATCCGGCGCTGATGAAGATCTATGCCGATAAGGATAGCCCACGCGTCAACGGCGAGGGTTGGCATTCCGACGTGTCGTGCGACCTCGAGCCGCCGATGGGATCGATCCTGCATATCAAGCAATGCCCGCCGAGCGGCGGCGACACGCTGTTTGCCAACATGTACGCGGCCTATGATTCGCTCTCGGAGCGGATGAAGGCCTATCTCGACGGGCTCACCGCGCTGCATGATGGCGAGCCGATCTATCGCGGCCTCTACGCCAATTACGGCGTCGCCGACCGGCCGTCTTATCCGCACGCCGAGCATCCGGTGGTACGCACGCACCCGGTGACGGGCAAGAAGGCGCTCTATGTCAACAGCGGCTTCACCCGCCACATTATCGGCATCCCGGGCGATGAGAGCGCCGCGATCCTCAGATATCTCTACCAGCACATGGAAAATCCGCTGTTCCAGTGCCGCTTCCGCTGGAGCGAGAACGCCATTGCGTTCTGGGACAACCGCTGCGCCCAGCACCGCGCGCTGTGGGACTACTGGCCGCACACCCGCGCCGGCACGCGCGTGACGGTGAAGGGCGAACGGCCGGTGTAAGTTCCCAGCCTTGGCCGCGTTCTGGCCCGCGCCATCATGCTGCCTTTCACCACTCACACCTAATCCAAAAGGGGTAGGTCGGGGTCCCCCATACGAGGGATAGAATTGGCGTGCCGGCGAAGCGCATAATGACGCATCAGAACAGGCCTTGTCACCATGCGACAGGTGATCGCGGATGCGCCGGCAAATGAAAAAATCGTCATTCTCAACAATGGCGTGAACGTCGCTGCGGGCGGTTCGGGCAAGCCGCCGGTTGCCCGGAAGGCAATCCAGTACCTGCCCGCGCGGCGACGAGCTACGCCCCTGTACATCACTGCGGCCTTGCTCGCGACGACGTGGGCGTTGGAAACACAGGCTTTCCCCGAAGTGCGGCACGCGCAGGCGGATGCATCCGCTGGCGCCCGACACCCGACCGCTGCGCGAATCCTTGGTCTCGGCCGGACGGCAGGCGATGGCGACTTTGCGACGGTGCAGACAAGCCGGCGCGCCGACAAATCGGTGCAGCTTGCGCAAACGACGACAGGCGATGCGCAAGAGCCGCCGGAGGGCGTGGAACAGGAACACGACAGAGCCGAGAAGCTGGCTCGCGAACTTGCCGTCGCACGGCGCGATCTCGAGTTGCTGCTGACGCTGTTGAACAGGACGCGCGACGAATCGGCTCGGGTGAAGCAGGCGGCGGAGAGCGAAGCCGCGGAATTGAAAAAAGCCCTGCAACAGGAGCGCGACCGGGCCAGTCGGCAGAAACAGGAGTCGGAGAGCGGCGCCGATGAGTTGCGCAGGTCATTGCTGCGCGGCCAGGCCGAGCGACTGGAGCGGGATCTGGCAGCAACGCACCGCGATGTCGAGCCGCGAACGCCGCCGGCAGCCAAGGCGGGTGACGACGCCACCCAGCTGAAGCAGGCGGCGGAAAGCACCGTGGTGGAGCTGCGAAAATCCCTGCAACAGGAACACGACCGGGCCGGCCGGTTGGAGCAGGATCTCGCAGCGGCCCGCCGCGATGTCGAGACGCAGACGGCGCTCGCAGCCAAGGCGGGCGGCGATGCCGCCCAACTGAAGCAGGCTGCGGAAAGCGGGGCAGCGGAGCTGCGAAAGTCCCTGCAACAGCAGCAGGAGCGGGCGAAGCGGCTGGAGCAGGATCTTGTGGCGGCCCGGCACGATGTCGAGACGCAGACGGCGCTCGCAGCCAAGGCGGGCGGCGATGCCACCCAACTGAAGCAGGCTGCGGAAAGCGGGGCAGCGGAGCTGCGAAAGTCCCTGCAACAGCAGCAGGAGCGGGCGAAGCGGCTGGAGCAGGATCTTGTGGCGGCCCGGCGCGATGTCGAGACGCAGACGGCGCTCGCAGCCAAGGCGAGCGGCGAAGCTACCCAACAGAAGCAGGCGGCGGAAGGCGGCGCGGCCGAGCTGCGAAAGTCGCTGCAACAGCAGCAGGAGCGGGCGAAGCAGCTGGAGCAGGATCTCGCAGCCGCCCGGCATGATGTCGGGACGCAGACGGCGCAGGCAGCCAAGGCGAGCGACGAAGCTACCCGGCTAAAGCAGGTCGCAGAGAGCGGCTCGGTGGAGCTGAAACGATCGCTGCAGCAGGAGCACGACAGGGCAGAGGCATTGGCGCAGGACCTCTCCATGGCCCGTACCAAAATATACGCGTACGAGGCTCAAGCGCGTAAGGCCGGCGATCAGGCGGCAGACCTCAAGCAGGCGACCGAAAGCGGCGCGGTGGAGCTGCGAAAGTCCTTGCAACAGGAGCGGGAGCGGGCAGCGCGGCTGGAGCAGGATCTCGCAGCGGCCCGGCGCGATGTCGAGACACAGACGGCGCAAGTGGCCAAGGTGACTACCGAAGCCACCGAGCTGAAGCAGGCGGCGAAAAGCGGCGTGGTGCAGCAGCAAAAGTCCCTGCAGCAGGAGCGGGAGCGGGCAGCGCGGCTGGAGCAGGATCTCGCAGCGGCCCGGCGTGATGTCGAGACACAGACGGCGCTGGCGGCGAAGGCGAGCGCCGAAGCCGCCCAGTTGAAGCAGCTTGCAGACAGCGGCTCCAAGGAGTTGCGCCTATCGTTGCAGCAGCAGCGCGACCGGGTGGCGCGGCTGGAGCGGGACCTCGCGTTCGAACGAAGCGCCAAAGCTGCGCCTGCCGCGCCAGCGGTCGTGACCGCCGATCAGCGCGCTCAGGACAAGCAGCTCGAGGCGGTCGCGACAAAGCCGGTCGCAACCGAACAGGCAAGCGTCGCAGCCGCTCCAGGCGCCACTCCGCCCAATTCCGAAGATGCCGCGGAGGTGGCAAGGCTGGTGGCGCGCGCGAGCGTGCTGCTTGGGCAGGGCGATATTGGCTCTGCGCGGATTGTGCTCGAACACGCCGCCGAGACAGGCAGCGCTCAGGCAAGCTTCACGCTCGCGGAGACCTATGACCCGCTCATTCTTCCCAAATGGGGAACCTATGGGACGCGCGGCGACGCGACGAAGGCGCGCGATCTCTACGCAAAGGCTGAAGCGGGCGGAATCAAGGAGGCGAAAGCGCGGTCCGATGCGCTGCGTCGGTAGTGCGGCAGGCTGCGGAGACGCAGCACGCTACCGGCAAGCGGAAACTCGTCCGGAAAGGGAGTTGGTCGATGCACAGATTTATTGGATCACGCCCGCTGTTTTTGATCGCGGCATTGGGTTCGCTGCTCCTGGCCGTTCAGCTTTCCTGGGGGGAGGTGCGGACGAAAAATACTCGAACGCAAAGCATTCATTCGGTCCGGCATGAACCGCCGCCGCAAGTGACGAATAAGCCGCCGCCGCAAGTGACGATCAACGCCTGGACAGTCGGTCTCGCCGGAGGTCTGCTCGAGGGCGCGCCCATCCGCCTTGCTGCGGAGATTGCCCGCGTGGTCGACGACGGAGACAACCTGCATGTTCTGCCGGTCGTGACTCGAGGGGCCGTGGAAAACGTGAATTCATTGCTCTATTTGCGCGGTATCGATGCGGCGATCATCAATTCCGACGCGCTTGACGAGTACAAGAGCCAGGTACCGGACATCCAGCGCCGGCTTGCCTACGTGCTCAATCTCTTCCCGTCCGAACTGCATATCTTCGTCCGACCGGAGATTCAGAGCCTCAACGACCTCGTCGGCAAGAAGGTGAATTTCAATACCCAGGGCACTGCCGCGGCCTATTCGGGACCGCTGATCTTCAGTCGTCTCGGTCTCGATGTGGAAAAGACGTTTATCCCGCATCAGATCGCGCTGGAACAGATGCGCAAGGGCGAGATGGGGATGGCAGCGGTCGTGTTCATTACGTCGAAGCCGGTTGAAGCATTCGTGCGCGGGCGCTGGGAGCCTGGATTCAAGTTCCTGCCGGTCGCATACGAAAGCAAGTTGGAGGACTACTATCTTCCCGCGGCTCTCGACGCGACCGATTATCCGGGTCTGATCAAGCCGGGTGAACGCGTGGCGACAATCGCCGTGCCGACCGCGCTGGTTGCCTTCAATTGGCCGGTCAACTCGAACCGCTTTGAGCGCGTCGCGCGCTTTGTCGACCATCTGTTCTCGCGGATCGACAAGCTGCAGGCGCCGGGCTTCGACCCGAAATGGAAATCGATCAACCTCGCCGCGACGGTTCCCGGCCTCACGCGCTTCCCGGCGGCGCAGGCATGGCTCGATGGCCACTCGCGTGCACCGCAGGCCTCGCAATGAAACGTACGGGCCTCCCGCTCCCAGCCGCACTCGCCGTTGTGAGCCGGATTGCGCTGGCGCAGGGGGCGGACGATCCGATGGCGCAGCTTCGCGCCTGCTCCCTGATGGAGCGCACGGACCGGTTGGAATGTCTGGACAAGCTGTCGCGTGCCACCGCGCCTTCGGCACGTCCGGCGCCCAAGGGAGACGGCTGGATCATCAGCCAGACGACGTCGCCCGTGGACTATGCCCCGATCGCCACCGCAACGATAGCCTCGCGCGAGGTCGCGAGCGAAGCCGCGATGCAGCTGTCGGTCCGCTGCCGCGGCGGGCGCACCGAACTGGCGCTCGCGGGACCTGCCGTCTCCGGTCGCGCCGAGGACTACGTCATTTCCTACCGCGTCAACGGCGGCCAGCCGGTGCAAGTCGCGGCGGCCGTTCCGGCATTTGGTGCCGGCGTCGCGTTCAAGGGCGATGCGGTTGCCTTGTTACAGTCGCTTCCGAGCGAGGGCGAACTCGCCGTGCAGCTCTCACCGCGGGTGGGAACGGCCCAAGATCGATTTTTCTCTCTGGTGGGATTCAAGACGGTGCGGGCGAAGATAGCCGCCGCATGCAAATGGCCGCACGCCGTCGCAACACCCAACAACTGATGATGAGTGGAAGCCTTTCTTCAATGGGAGACGAGCGATGATCAAGTTTCAGCATATTGCGAGAGTAGCAACGCTAGGCGCCATCGCGCTCCTCCTGGCGGCGTCGCCATCCGCAGCGCAGCAAGCCGGGCAACCGGCGCAATGGACCGCGAAGCCCGCCGCACCGAGGCCGAGCACGGCTTCAAAGCCTGCAAGGGTTCCCGCTGCGCAGATGCGGAACCGATCGACCTTTGCGCGCATGGCTCCGCCCCCCGCAGCCGAGAAAAAAGAGCACCGTCTGATCCTGCAGGTGAATACCAACGATCCCGCGGCGATGAATCTCGCGCTCAACAACGCAATGAACGTCACGCAAAATTACAGGGATATCGGCGAGAAGGTGCAAATCGAGGTGGTCACCTTCGGCCCCGGCCTGCACATGCTGCGCGACGACACCTCGCCGGTGAAGGCCCGGATCGAGGAGATGGCGCTGAGTGCGCCGGAGGTTTCGTTCAAAGCCTGTGGCAACACCCAGGAGAATATGCGCAAGGCCGAAAACAAGACCATACCGATCATTCCGCAGGCCCAAGTCGTCAAGTCCGGCGTCGTCCACGTCATGGAGCTGGAGGAGCAGGGTTGGACCTACGTGAAACCATGAGCAAGACCATTGTCTCCCGAGCGACACGATCGCCGAAATAGCATTGGCTGAGTGAATTGCGCGACGGTAAGCCGCCGTATTGACGCGCGCTATCGCTTGCGCCAAGCTTATCCAAAAGCAAAATAAAATCTCGGGAGGCCTGCCATGCTCCGCGCAGAAGACAACAAATTCCTGACCGAAAGCGGTGCGGGGACGCCGATGGGCAACTTGCTGCGCCGCTTCTGGCTGCCGGTTCTCTTGTCCGAAGAATTGCCGGAAGCCGACGGGCCGCCGAAGAAGATCGTGGTGATGGGCGAGGAACTGCTCGCCTTCCGCGACTCCCGCGGCGTCGTCGGCGTGATCGACCAATATTGCCCGCACCGCGGCGCCAATCTCTGGCTCGGCCGCAACGAAGAATGCGGCATCCGCTGCGTCTATCACGGCTGGAAGTTCGACACCGATGGCGCTTGCGTCGACATGCCGACGTCGTACCCCGATCTCAACGCCAAAGACCTGATAAAGATAAAGTCCTATCCGGTGCGCGAATGGGGCGACATGATCTGGGCCTATATGGGCCCGGCGGGCGAAGTCCCCGAATTGCCGGATCTGGAGATGGCGCTGGTGCCGGCCTCGCACCGCTATGTCTCCAAGAAATGGCAGGACTGCAACTGGGTGCAGGCGATGGAAGGCTCCATCGACACCGCGCATTTTACCTTTGCGCATCTCTCCTTCGAGAAGGAGGAGAACGAAATCCTCGACATCAAGCGGCACTTCATCAATCCGCTCGCGCGCATGAATACCGATCACATGCGCTGGATCGCCGAAGACCCGCGGCCGGTGATAAAAATCAACCCGCATGACGCGGGGCTGACGATCGCCGGCGGCCGGCTCACCGGCAGCGATAACATCTATTGGCGGATCGCGCAGTTTCTGATGCCGGTGCATGCCTATGCGCCGAGCGCGATGCCCGGGGAGAATATTTTCGGGCAAAGCTTTGTGCCGGTGACCGACACCAATTGCTGGATTTACACCTACGCCTGGAATCCGGAGCGTCCGCTGACGCAAGCAGAGCGCGAGGCGTATGACCGCGGCAACGGCGTGATCTCGGAGGTCGATGCGAACTATGTGCCGCTGCGCAACACGGCAAACGACTATCTGATCGACCGCAAATTGCAGAAGACCAAGAGCTACACCGGCATCAAGGGCGTCTCCGAACAGGACGCGGCTGTCCAGGACAGCCAGGGCCCGATCGCCGACCGTACCCGCGAGCATCTCGGCCCGACTGATCTGGGCATCATGCATTTCCGCAGGCTGATGATGGAGTGCGCCCGCGCGCTGCAGCAGGGCGAGGCGCCGCCGCATCTCGCGCATCAGGACCGCTACGCCGTGCGCTCCGGCGCCTGCGTGACGAGCAACGCGAAAGACCTGCCCGCGGTGATGGTGGAACGCTTTGGCGACGCGACGGGGTTTGTCGGTCGGCCGCGGACCGCGGCGGCGGAGTAGCTCTTTCCCCGTCATTGCGAGCGCAGCGAAGCAATCCATCTCACCACTTGCTATGACGATGGATGGATTGCTTCGCTGCGCTCGCAATGACGGAGGAGGCATTCTCACAACGCCACCTTCCGATAATCCCGGTTGGCAAGGCTCGCTTCCTCCAGATCCAAATCGCGTTCGATCCGCCGGCGGACTTCGTCGGTGATCTTGCCGTCGCGCAATAGCACGTGGATGAATTTGCGCTCGGTGGCGATCAGTTCGCGCGTCAGGTCCATGCCCGACTTCGAGATTTCGCGGGCGTCGGGGTCGAGCGAATCCGGCAATTGGTTGGCGCGGATCTCGTGCCGCGCGCGCAGCAGTTTTACCACCTCGTCGGATAATTCGCGGTCGTCGGTGATGGCGTCGAGCGATTGCAGCGCAGCCTCGAGCGCATCGCGGCGCGCGGCGATTTCCGCTTCGTGTTCGGCCAGATGCTCGGCGCGGCCGGCTTGGGCGACGCCGAGCCAGCGCACCACCGGCGGAAGCCCAAGTCCCAATCCGACCAAAGTGATAAAAATGACACCGAACGAAACGAACAGGATCAGGTCGCGATACGGAAAGCTCTCGCCGTCCGGCAACGCGAACGGCAGCGCCAGCGCCGCCGCCAGCGAGACCGCCCCGCGGACACCGGTGAAGGCGGTCACGAACGTCCATTGCCATGGCGGCGTCGGATCGCGTTCGCGGACGCTTGGGATCATCCGTGGCAGATAGGTCGCGGGAAAGACCCAGGCGAAACGCGCGATGATGATCATCGCCGTGACCAGCGCGGTTGCCGAGAGGATATCGTCCAGCGGAAACGCTTTCGATCTCTCGAACAGCGACCGCATCTGGAATCCGGTCAAAAGAAACAGCAGCCCCTCGATCAGATAGATCACGAGATCCCAGAAGAAAATGCCCTGCAGCCTTGTCGCCGACGAGATCCAGAGCGGCCCGTTCCAGCTTATATAGAGGCCGCAGGCCACGGTTGCGATCACGCCGGAGCCGCCGAGATGCTCGGGCACCCAATAGGCGAGGTAGGGCGTGATCAGCGACAGCGTGATCTCGATCTGCGGGTCCCGCGCGCGATGCCGCGCGCGCAGGGACAGCCAACCCACCGCCGCGCCGAACAGCATCTCGCCGGCGATGATGGCGACGAATTCGCCTGCCGCCTTCGGCAGCGAGAACGCGCCGGTCGAAATCGCGATCACGGCGAAGCGATAGAGAATAAGCGCGGTGGCGTCGTTGGCGAGGCCCTCGCCCTCGAGCACGACCAGGATGCGGCGCGGCAGCCCGAGTTTCCTGGCGATCGCGAGCGGCGCCACCACGTCCGGCGGCGAGACGATGGCGCCCAGCAAAAAGCCGATGCTCCAAGGCAGTCCGATCAGATAATGCGTCGCGGCGGCGACCGCGAATGCGGTGAAGATCACGCAGCCGACCGAGAGCAGGATGATCGGGCGCAGATTATACCTGAAGTCGCGCCAGCTCATGGCGACGCTGGCCGAATAGATCAAGGGCGGCAGCACCACCAGCAGCACCAGTTCCGGCGGCAGCTCCAGCGACGGCATGCCGGGCACGAAGGCGAGCGCGACGCCGGCGAGCAGCAGCAGGATCGCTGGCGCGATGTTGGTCCGCCGCGCCACCAGCGCGGTGCCCGCCAGCACCGCCAACAGAATGACAAAGATCTGGAACTCGGCTTCCACGGTGTCTCGTTCCTTTGTGCCGGGTCAAGCGACCGTGCACACTGTCATCGCCCGGCATAGTCGTCCGAAGGACGGCGTCGCTTCCGCTCGCCTATGACCGGGCGACCCAGTATTCCAGAGGCGGCAGTGATAGATCGAGGGGCCGCGGCGTACTGGTTCCCCCGCTTTCGCGGGGGATGACCACTTTTGATGTGGAGCGCGATACGTCACCACGTACACCCGTCATGCACTGGCTTGACCCGTGTATCCATCACCAGTCGCAACTATTCGCGCAAATCGTAGCGGTACGATTTCGAGACGATCTGCCAGCCGTCACTCAGCTTCATCGCCACCAGATAATCCGTAAAATAGCGCGGCGGCAATTGGCAGCGGACTTTGATGAAGGCGGTGGACTCGTCGGAGCGGTCGATGGTGACGATGAAATCGTCACGCGGCTTGCCCTCGGCCTTGGCGGAGGCGCGCTTTCTGATCCAATCGAGCCAGGTGGGCACGGTCAGGATTTTCAGTTCGCCCTTTTCCACCCAGCGCAGATCGGCGGAGGGGTGAAACACCGCGCCGATCTTGTCGGCATCGCCTTCATAGAGGCCGTCGAAATAATGTTGGACGACGGCTTCGACGGTGGAACGGTCGGGATTCATGGGTTCTCTCCTCATATTGTCATTCCGGGGCGCGCGACAGCGCGAACCCGGAATCTCGCGCCAACAACTTCTGGATTCCGGGTTCGTGCGCGTTGCGCACGCCCCGGAATGACGATTTGGATCACATCAAAAACACGCCTTTGCCGTCGACCTGCTTGTCGAACAGTTGATAGGCTTCCTCCGCCTGGTCGAGGGTCCAGCGGTGGGTGAACAGTCTGTCGACGTCGATGCCGCGCTCGACCGAGAACCGCGCGCAATCGGCCTGGATGATATTGGAAAACGTCCACGACGCCACCAGGGTCAATTGCCGGCGCAACAGATGCGGGCTGACGTCGATATGGACCTCGCCGCCTTCGCCGACAAAGCACATGGTGCCCCACACTTTTGTCGAGCGTATGGCGTTCAGCCGCGCATCCGGATTGCTTGAGGTGTCGAGCGTGAGGTCCGCGTAGCGGCCGTGGGTGAGCTCCCTGATCGCGGCGACCGGATCGTTCGAGCCGGGATCGATCCCATGATCGGCGCCGAACGCTTTTGCGCGCTCCAGCCGCTGCGGGCTGATGTCGAGCGCAATCACTTTGGCTCCCATCGCCTTGGCGTATTGCGTGGCCGCCAGCCCCACCGGGCCCTGGCCGAAAATCGCGATGGTGTCGTTGCCGGAAAGGTTCATCCGTCGCAGCGCGCTGTAAGCAGTGCCGGAACCGCAGGCGATCGCCGCACCTGCCGAAAATGAAAGTTCGTCCGGCAGCGGCACCAGCGTGTTGGCGGGCACCTTGAGAAAATTCGCATGGCCGCCATGGGCGTTGTTGCCATAGACTTTTACGGGCACCTCCTGGCAGAGCTGCTGCCAGCCGGCACGGCAATGGTTGCACTGGGCGCAGCCCTGATAATGATGCACCATCACGCGCTGGCCGATCCGCGCTTCCGCGGGCCCGACCGCGCCGCCGACCGCGACCACCACGCCGCACGGCTCATGCCCGGCGATGACGGGGCCTTCCGGCACCGGAATGCCGGTCGCGCGCGCCTGGCCCTTGGGGCGGCGATATTGATGCAGATCGCTGCCGCACATGCCGGACGCCTTCATCTCGATCACGACATCATGGGCATCCGGCGCGGGATCGTCGAACCGCATCAGTTCCAATCCACGCTCGCCCGTGAATACAACGCCGCGCATGGCTGCCTCCCGTTTTGCTCTTCTTCGCGGGGCCGAATTTGAGCGCAAAAAGCCGGATTGGCAAAGGGTAAGGCGTGCGATTTTTTGCACACCGTCATTGCGAGGAGCGACTTGTCCGCCGAAGCTCAACGAGCGAAGGCGGAAGCGAAGACGCAACCACAAATACGCTGTCGTCCCGGCCTCGAGCCGGGACCCAACCACAGGCCTGCATTGTTGCGCGAAAGCCGTCGACCAGCATCTCTCAAAACAACCGCCGCGGCGTACGGGTCCCGGCTCAAGGCCGGGACGACAAAAAACATACACCCGCGATCTCGCGGCGCGATGCGTCCGAGGTTTGCGTCATCTTTCACCCTCCTGGAAAGTCGAGGGTGCAGGGAAAGCCGGGTGCGCGCTGCACCCGCGGTCTCGCGTGCAAAATGCAGATAGAAGACGCACACGAGCATACAGGTTCAGCGGAGGCAATCCGGCCTTCCCTGCACGGTGGTTTACGGCTTACTTCGCGCTCTCCCCGGCGACCGGGCTCTTTTGCCACCGTCATCGATGGAGTTACCTCCACCAACTTGACACCAGCATCGGGGTGTCAGGACCACACGACTTCGCCGTCCGCTTAAGCGCTGTTCGTCAATAGCACTGCCGCGTCCACCGCATCCCGTCCCGCGTTCGTGACGATCGCGATACGCCCCTCGAGTGGGACGAGACGGCGACAGTTTTAGTGGTGATTTGGGTTAGACGCGAAGCAGAATATTTTTTCAAAGGGGGCTGGACACGAATTTACTGATTTGCCCGTCGGGCAGATTTGTAGGGCGGGTTAGCGTAGCGTACCGCCGCTTCACCTGTCGTGGCGGAGAGGTGGTGGGTTACGCTTCCGCCTTCGCTCTTCGAGCTACGGCGGGCGCTAATTTTACTGAGTCACTTGGTCGCGGCCGATGAGGCTGAGAATCAAGTAATTGAGGAGATTCGGATTTTGGCACGTGGGAGGGCCGGATGAATCTCAAGCAGGCAGGAGACGGCGAAGCGCGGTTTGCG